>Ga0335079_10000117_pt1 | contig 92483 bp, 88 predicted proteins | sample Lox_Sample_33_FD_206719 | JGI IMG/M metagenome (GOLD analysis project Ga0335079, IMG submission 206719) | Soil microbial communities from Loxahatchee National Wildlife Refuge, Florida, United States - Lox_Sample_3.3 | ecosystem: Environmental > Terrestrial > Soil > Wetlands | place: USA... | reverse complement strand
ATGGGTTACGGCCGCTATGAGGACGCGATGAACGCGCTGGAAGAAGCGGTCAAAGGGCGCGAATATATCGTCGGCAACCGCTTCAGCGCCGCCGACGTCTATGTGGGATCGCAGATCGGCTTCGGCACGCGCTTCAATACCATCGAGAAGCGCCCGGCTTTCGAGATCTATTGGGCGCGGCTCAGCCAACGTCCGGCGGCGATCCGCGCTCGCGAGATCGACGACGCGCTCGCGCCGCCGCCGCGGTGATCCTTAGGACCGTGCCGCGGACGCTTTATCCACGTCGTGTACGTAGCGCATCCCGATCGCAAGCCGGTTCCAGAGATTGATCATGCCGATGAGGTAGGTGAGGTCGACGATCTCCTTGTCGGAGAAGTGCTCCCTGAGCGCGCGATAGTCGGCATCGGGCGCGTGCGTATCGGCGACGAGGGTCAAGGCTTCGGTCCACGCGAGCGCCGCGCGCTCGGCCGCCGTGTAGAGCGGAGATTCCCGCCAGCCGCTCAGCAGATAAAGGCGCTGCTCGGTCTCGCCGTGCTTGCGCGCGTCCTTGCTGTGCATGTCGAGACAGAACGCGCATCCGTTGATCTGGGATGCCCGCATCTTCACGAGCTCGACGAGGCTCGCGGGCAGCCCTGACCGCCGTATGTAGGCTTCAACCTGACGGAGGCTCGCATAGCCGTCGGGCGCTACATCAAGCGGCATCAGGCGTTCGGCATGCATGGATTACTCTCCTTCTGAGGGCTTCGTATGCGGATCATTGAGCGGCTGAGGCGTGCAGTGGCGGGCTACTGCTTGACGAATTGGAGGCTGCAAGGGCGATGGAAGAAGGAGGATTGCCAGAGCGATTGAATGTCGCTTCGCCATCCGCAAATCTTCCTCCCTCGTGCCGGTGAGCTGTTGCAGGAATTTCGCAGCATACCCACTCCTCCGGAATCGGCGACTTGCATTTACTGGCGAGGCATCGATTTGCAATTGAATCTAATCTAATCATTTCCCTGATCGCATGTATATCTGGCCGGATTACTTGAGGGTGAACACCCACGCGGCCCGGCCAACCTCCCATGCTCGCGGGCTGTATAGCGGATGCACGCAACCCAATCAGCGGTAGCGTCGCAAGATCACAAAAAGCATGGTCCCTCGCGCCCACGCCTGTAAAGGCCGAGGGCAAGGACGAGCGATCGGCGGCGCGCTAAAACACCTGTTGGCTCAGGTTCTCGCGACCACCGCGTGGTAAATCCACAGCACGATGATTGCACCGACGACGGAGACGATGACGCTCCAGATGTTGAGGCCGGTGACCCCGCTCATCCCGAAAATGCCGGAGAAGATCAAGCCTCCGACGATCGCTCCGACGATGCCAAGCGCAAGGTCCATCGTTATGCCCGAGCCGGCCTTGTTGACGATCTTGCTTGCGATGAAGCCCGCGACCAGACCCAGAATGATCCAGCTGATAACGCCCATGCTCAAGCCTCCTTCCGCTAAGCCGCTCCTCCGCCGCGCGCTGGAAAATCGCGCAAGACGCGCGAACCGGGATTGCCAGACTGAAACCGCTGCGAGATGGACGGAGAAAACTCAAGTGAGTTAATCTCCACCTGCATCCAATTAGAACGACGCGCTCTCCAAACAACGGTAAGGACCCGTTGTGGGCGCGGCCCTTTCTCCCAGGAGGTGACGATGGGTCTCTTCGGCGACGCAATGAAGAACGCGGTTCCCGGGGGCAATCTCGCGACGCCGATCGCGGTCGCAGCCGGCGCGCTCATCCTCGGCAAGTTATTCAGCGGCGGCTCGTCATCCGCGCCGGCCCCTTCGCCCGCCGCGCAGCCGGCGCCGACCGACGCGCCTGCGGGCAGTGTCCTGGGCGGCCTCAGCGATCTCATCGGTAAGCTGACCGCGGGCGGCGCAGGGCCGCAGGTCAATTCCTGGGTCGGCCCGGGCGCGAACCAGCAAATTCAACCCGGGCAGCTCGGATCGGCGCTCGGCCAGAACACGCTGAACGAACTCGCGCAGCGCACCGGGATGAGCCAGCAGGATCTTCTCAAACAGCTCGCGGTCGTCTTGCCGCAACTCATCGATCACATGACGCCGGGCGGCCGGATGCCGACGTTGGCCGACTTCGAAAAGTAGTCCCGACGCGGGAAAGGCTTGAGAGGCCGGTCTCGCGGCCTGCCTTGCTTCGCGGCTGAGCGCGGCGACAACTGCATTCTCGCATTCAAGCCGAGAGCAGCTGACGGGGTGGCGTCGGCTTGAAGTCTTTTCCTCCTAAATTGAGCGACCTTTCTTGCGCCAAAACCGAAAAGCGTGCCGCAATTCAACAAGCCGTCAGTCCGTCCCGGTGCGAGGGTAGCGATCCGGACGAGGCGAGCGCTGGCAAAGAGCTTGCCGCGAGAATTGTTTTTACTGGAGGCGATCATGCTCAAGAGGCTCGATCCCCTATTGAACGCCGATCTCCTCCATGTTCTTGCTTCGATGGGGCATGGCGACGAGCTCGCGATCGTCGATGCGAATTTCCCCGCGGCTTCAATGGCGCGCCGCCTCGTCCGCATCGACGGCGCCGGAGCTCCGGCCGTGCTCTCCGCTTGTCTCTCCTTGATGCCGCTCGACACCTTCGTTGAGTGCCCCGCCTATCGGATGGAAGTCGTCCATGCTCCGGAAGAGATGCCCGAGGTGGCGCATGACTTTCAACGCGCCGTCGACGAGGCTGAACGACGCCATGTGCCGTTGGGCAGGATCGAAAGGTATGCGTTCTACGAGCGGGCGAAGCGCGCCTACGCTATCGTCGCCACTGGCGAAACGCGGTCCTACGGCTGCATCCTCTTGATCAGGGGCGTCGTTACCAGCGCCTGAAGGACGAGCAGCGTCTCATGCTCGGAAGCTGCCGATCAGTCTCTTCGCCGGAGGCGTGCCGCTTCAGGCGTCGTTGCGCCATTTAACCGAGCATCCCATGCTCGAGTGCTGCTCAGCGGGGCCTCGACCAGTGCTCGCAATGCTTTTCATCGCGTCGAAAAGCTCGCGGCCGGATCCCGGTACGCGCTGGAGGTTGCGCATCGCGTGGATGCGGCCACGGTATTGCAGTTTGAGATCGGCGTTAAAGCCAAAGAAATCAGGCGTGCATACGGCGCCATAGGCGCGCGTCACATCCTGGGTGCGGTCGATGACATAGGGAAACGGAAGCTTCTTCGCCTTCGCCAGCTCTCGCATCTTCTCGAACGAGTCCTCGCGATAGGCATCGGTGTCGTTCGGCATGATGGCTATGGCCCCGATACCAAGCGCCTTCAGCTCGCTCACGTCGCGAATGATGTCATCGAGAACGGCCTTCACATAGGGGCAATGGTTACAGATGAACATGACGAGCGTGCCGTTTGGACCGCGCACATCGGCAAGCCGGTAGTTGCGCCCATCCGTGCCCTCGAGTTCAAAATCCGCCGCGTTCGATCCAAGAGATACGCTGGATGGTGTCATCGCTGTGATGCCCTCGTGCCGCAACTCGATGCAGGACAATGCGCCGACGGGGGCAGCGGCTGCAAGGTCGATTCTGACAATTCAGTGAATTCGCTCGCCGCTTTTCGGCCGAATTCGCTGCAGTTCCACCGTTGCGCGACGAATCCTGCGCCACGCCGCGACTCCCTCAAAATGATTTTCCATGGAGAGTGCGTCGGCACGTTGTCCCGCAACCTCTGGAGCGCCGATCCCGTGGCGATTGACCAGTCGCAGCGCGGCGCGCCAGACGTCGGATTCGGAGAGCGCCCACAGACGCAACCGATGTTTGTCTTCGAGGGCACGAAGCCGCGTCTCAATTTCCGAAATATGCCCTGAGAGTATCCTCGCGTCCCTCGGGTCCATGATGGCGCCCAGCTCGGCACGGTAGTGCTTCAGATCGCGGCGCAGCCGATCACTTTCAGCAAGGTGGTCCATGTCGCCCTATCCCGCATCGCATTCGCAAAGTGCCGTTAAGTCTTTGTCCAGCATTGTTAACAGTTGGTAAAAAATCTCGGTTGTCACAATGAACCCGCCAAGAGCTCGCGAGGAGAAATGCAGCCCTCCGCCGCCTCGCGGAACGGGATCGGGCACGAAAATCACGAGGCCGCAACGGTCCGCCAACAATCATCGAGAAGCCTTCAATTACATAAAATACTCTGATAATTGTACTCAATTATTTGCTTTGTTTTGCAAGTAATTGTCTTAAATACTTTGAGAATCTTCGACTGTTACTATGATTATTCATTCTGTATTAAGCGCGATGCCAAACAATACTGCGCACACGCGCTTTCGACAACAGGCCAGCACGCTTGTTCCTCAAGCCCGGCGGTCGTCGATACAGGCGCGCAACTGAGCGTTCTCGACACAACCCCAATTCGCACTCAAATGGCAGTCTATAGGTTGGAAATTTTCGAGCGGCGCGAAGGCAGCGCAGCGGGCATCCCGACATTCCGTCTCAGGTTCCTCGCTGAGAACGATGCGGAAGCGATTGCCACGGCCAGAGCCATCTTCCAGGAGAATGGTCTCTCGCGCAGCAGGCAGCTTCGCCTCCACAGAGGCGATCAGCTCGTTTATGTATTTCCAGAGCCTGAGGAGCGTTGATCGGCGCGGGGCGCGCTTCACGTCCCCGAGCGGCCTCGCATTCGCCGACGGGGATCAAGCAATATTATACGCAAACCGCGGCTTGCGTATAACAAACTCATAAAAGCAGAAAACCATGAGGAACTGCCCGACTCACATCATCCCGGCGGGAACCTCTTCACGCCGCAGCGATGTCCGCTTCGCCCTGTTCAAAATCGTCCTCCAATGGTGCAGCGCTCAACAGGGGCTTTCCCATAGCTCGCTCTATCAGAGAAAGAAGCGAAGCTTTTCGCGCCTCATAAAAACCATCAAAATCGTTCGTCCGTAACGTGGAAGCCAGTATCAAGTGGCTCTCCAAGATCGCATCCATCCCCGTGTCATTGAGTTGCACCTGCCTATGATGCTGAATTTTGTTCAGATATTCTGATGGCGCCACTCCGCCAATCATACGATTAGCCTTATAAGAGATAGGCGTCTTGTTAATGATGGAATTCCATCGCCTCCGAGGAATTCCCTGCTTATGACACCAGACCTGAGGAAAAATGTGGTGAATGTCGAGCGCGACGCTTTCATCATCTAGCTCGCTGATGTTCGCCTTCCAAAAGAAGTCCTTGGCGCCGTCGCGAAGCACCAAGAGATTGATGCCCTTGTAAGCAGCGCTTAGCCGAGAGGACAGTCGGTCTAATCTGTCTGGGTTGAACGCCGCATCTGATACAGTCCGTGGCGGGTCCGCTTCCTTCTCGATCCAATTAAGCAATTCTTCTAGATCGTTTGCGATGCGAGTTTCAACAGCGCCGCCGTACAGCTCACCGAGCACACCACACCAGTACCACTGTGCTAGCTTTTCGTAGATACGGGGTTCAAGCCAACGCTCTTTGAGGATCGTCAACACAGCAGCGAGTGGCGTTATCTGAGTGCGGTACGGCAGGTCTCGCAGCTCAGTGAGGCATTCCTTTCGCAGAAATTTTGCTGCGTATCGAAACCCTTGCTCTACCTTGTCCGCCCACTCCTTATACGCCTCCAACTCAAGTTCGAGGATGTCCTCGCGTTTGGCACTTATGGGAGCTACCTGCCTTCCGGTTTTTCCCGCTGCAATGTCGGCGCGTCGCTCCTTTAAGGTGTCGAGGATTGTTATTGCCTGGAGGAAATCCGTTGCTTCAATACCGGCAAGCAACGGGTCGGCCGCTAGACGTTTATGTCGCGAGGAAACATTACGCTCAGTACTGCCGAACCACTCGTCACGCAGATTGTAGTTATCCGCTGCGTAGCTAGCCGTCACCAATTCGAAAACTGTTAGCGAAACACCGCCGGTGTTCACCTTCTCAAAAACAAGGCAGACCGCCTCTTTGGTTGTTTCCTTTTTGAGTTCGATGATAGGAAGCTCATAGGTGCGGAAAGCCTGCGATATCTGTTCGCGAAACGCCATGTATTGCGCGAAGGCGTCGGGAGCAATTTGGAACAGGCTTCGCTCCCACTCATCCGAATGCAATATCTCACTGCACGGAAAATATAGCTGCCGGCATTCAAGTTCGCGTGTGGAAAGGTTCAGTCTCACATCGCGACCGAAATTCGTCTTTTGTTTGTGGTCGGCATCTACCGCTATCAATGCCTGGTCAAGGCGTGCTGATCCTTCGAGGGCCGAAGGTATGTGGAAGTAGTAGTAGCGTTCGATCGGCTTTCCCTTCTCATCGGTGGTTTTGACCGGACCTTTAAGGGATAGAACTTGCGTAAGCGTGGTGAGCCGTTGCTGGCCGTCGAGGATCAGCAACTCGGGATCAGGTGGTGAGCCGGCGAAAGGAACATTCTCGACAGGCCGAACCTGAAAGCGAGCTGCACCGCCGTTTTGCAACAGCATGACCGCGCCGACAGGGAATGACCGCGCGACACTGATGATTAGACTCCGGACGTGGTCGTCATCCCAAATCCAACCACGCTGAAAATCTGGCAGTTGGATTTTGCCCTCGACGATATCTTTGAGAACAAGATGCAGTTGGCGCTTCGTACTATCGAATGTGCTCATCGACGTCCCCACTTCGCATACCCTTGTTTACTCGTCCAAAAAATATCTCATTCAGCACGTACAACTGCAAGGCGAAGCGGTGGTCTTTTCACTGCCGGCGGCAGCCTGCGCGTTTCCTTATGCCGCTCGTCAGGCAGTCACGCTGCCTGTAAGAGCCGAGAAGGACGACACATGTCGGGGAAGCCCGATCTTCTGCGGGTTTCTTTGAATTATGCAGGATTGACCGCCGGTAAAGTGATTTTGCGAGCAACCTCTGATTTAATTGGCGTCCCCGGGGTGACTCGAACACCCGACCCACAGTTTAGGAAACTGTTGCTCTATCCTGCTGAGCTACGGGGACGCACCAAAGAGGTTATAGCCAATGTCGCGCGAGATCGGCAATCTGACGTCGCGCACGCTGTCGTGCTCGCGCCATAATCGCGGGCGCAAGTGCGTACCGCCGATATCGATTTCCTTGTGCATGGGAGGGGAGTGAGCTCGATGGCTCGACGTGGCATTCTCTATTTCGCGATGATTTTTCTGTATTGGGCGGTTGCGCCGGCGGGCCCCGTTGCCGCCGCCGCCGACCCGCAGACGGTGGTGACGGACTTCGGCAACAACGCGCTCGCTATGCTCGGCGATCCGCATCTCACGCCTGAACAACGGCGCCAGCGCTTTCACGACCTCCTGGATCAGGATTTCGATTTCTCCCAAGTGGCGCGCTTCGTGCTTGGCCGTTACTGGCAGCCCGCGACCGCCGAGCAGCGCCAGCAATTCGCCGCCGCTTTCGAGAATTACGTGGTGGTGGCCTATTCGAACCGCTTCGACGATTTCATCGGCACCACCTTCAAGGTGACCAGCGAACGTCCGCAGAGCGCCGACATCGTGATCGTGCGCACCGACGTGACGCGCCGCGATGGCGGACCGCCCGCGCACGTGGATTGGCGCGTGAGCCAGGTCGGCGGTGCCTACAAAATCACCGAGGTCTCGATCGACGGCATCAGCATGTCGCTCACTCACCGCCAGGAGTTCGCGTCGGTGATGGAACGCAACGGCGGCAACGTCGCCGATCTGATCACGCAAATCGAGCAGCGCACAACGGCTGGCGCGGCCAGTGCCAAATGACGCGCGTTCGAGCTCCCGACCCCGTCAGAACTGACCGGGCTTGATGCGAAATACGTCAGGATTCTTTGGATCTTCGACGTAGAGAAGCTGAGCGAAGGGAATGCGCGGCGGAGTCGTGTTGGGATCGGGCTTCTCGCCCGCCTTCGGCGCTTGGGGCACGGTCCCGTATTGCAGTTGCACGGTGCGGCCCTTGTCGTCGACGCCCGCGAACAATAGAACGCTGCCATCGGAAAGCTGACCGTTGACGATGCGCCCCTCCGGCTTGAATTGCTGGCCCAGGAAGTAATTCTGCAAAAGCTGCGCGCCCGCCAGCACCGACGTCGAATTGGCGGAAGTCTCGCTCACGCCCGCGCCCCAGCGCAGCACCACCTGGAAAAGCCGCTTCTTGCTGTAGCCGAGAATATAGATGACGCGCACGTCGCCCGCCTCGGGGATCACGTCTTTGCCGGTAAACGAGAGGATTGTGGTGCGTTCGACGGCGTTGGTGTCGTGACTGATCCCGTTTTCCTTGACGTTGAAATCGGTCTCGATCGCTTTCTTGACCTCCGCCTCGGTCATGCCGAACTTGGCGGACCGGAAGCCCTCGACTTCATAGGGCTTGACCTCCGGCGCGACTGGGCCGGCCGAGGGCGCGGCCGGTTGCTGCGCCAGCGCTCTGCTTGCGACCAGGGTCAGTGCCGCGCCCAACACGAGGCGGCGACGAGGAATATCGGGCGCCGGTGCGCGCCCCCTTTCGCGTCGATCGTCGAGCATGTCATCCCGCATGAACTTGCCGCTCCTTCGCAATGTGCACGAGCTTCTCCCAGCCGCCAAGCGAGAGCAGATGCGCGTAGATGAGTTTGAGCCACCCTCGCGCGCGCCAATTTAGAAAGGTTTCCGCCGGCAGCAAATTTAATTTCGCTTCATCGACGATCTTGAATCCGCGCACCGTCACGCTCCGATCCGGCCCGATCTGTAGCTTGGCGTCGCCCCCGATCAGCAGCTCAGCCTGGGCGAGGCTGCGGCTAAACTCGCGTGTCGCTTCGTGCCGGCGCTGGTATTCGGAGCAGAACCGGAGCGCCTGCTTCGTGACCTCCCCCAACTCGCCTTTCTGGAACAGCGGATTCCGCTCGCTCTGTTCCAGGCAATCGGCGCCTTCATCGATCCAGAGCGTGAGCGCCTGCGTCTCGGGGTGCTGGGCAAAGAGGAACGGATACCGTTGCACATAGGCTGGAATATACGCGCCGGGGCGCCACAGGCCGTCCTCCTCGACCATCAAATTGACGCCGTCCTCGATCCCGACCACCGCGACCGGCGTCGGCGGTCCTGCATCGGTGAAGACGATCGGGTAGTCGCGCTGCGCCTCTGCGATCTCGGCGATGGTCACGGGAATCGCGTTCCCGAGCCGCGCAAACCCGAAGTTTCGCTCGCGCTTCAGCGACAATCCGCCATGCGATTGCGGCTGTAGCGCCGAGGGCCTGGCATAGAACAAAGGCAGCGCCGCGCTGCGTGCGGCCGCCGTCTGTTGCACCATTCAATCCCTTCCAGCGCTTCGCATGATCGGCCGGCGACGGTATTCCCGAAACGCCAGCGGGGCAAGAGCACGCGGCTTCGCCTTCATGGCGCGATCGCGATACCGCCACCCGACCGCACCAGCGTGCCGTGCCGTCCAAGCGCACTCAGCAGGGCGGCCTCTGCGCGCTCTGTCCATCGGCGGCTCTCTCTATAAAAAACGCGATGGCGGACATTGGCGGCAGGCGGCATCCCGCGCGCTTAGTCCGGCTGCCTGGTTCCGACGTCTCGCCTTCCCTCATTCCCAGGTCGCCTCTCGCCCGTTGCGGGAACCCACAAAAGTCCGCGCTCTTGATGAGAGAATAGCATCGCCGAGGCTCGATGATCGAAATACTTGCGTTGTAGAGTGTCGGCGTGAAAACTCGCGCCGCCCGGATGATCGGAAGCGCACGGAAGGAGGCTAACGCGCTAAAACAACGAGGATTTCCGATCTAGACCGTACCTTCCGCGGTGAACCGGTGCCGGTTTCGGCGGAAAATCCGCTAAGCCGCTTGCCAGATTGCGCGCCGGCATTCGTCGAGATAGCATTTCCTCAAAGCAAGGCGGGACGCCTCCCCGGAACCCCCTTAGAACTAGGTGCTCCGGGCCTTGGGTGATCCCCACTCAAGTCGAGAACAACTCTAATTCAGAGGGGAGACGTCCATGGTAGCAGCGACACAGGCAAGAGGCGGGAGTCCCGCCGGGCTCAATTTGCCTTTCATCATCGGCGCGTCGTCGGTCGGCACGCTGATCGAATGGTACGATTTCTATTTGTATGGCGTGCTCGCGCTGTTCTTCAGCAAGCACTTTTTTTCGCCGTCGCTCAACGAGACGACGGCCTTCATCCTAAGCTTATTCGTATTTTGGACCGGGTTCCTGGTCAGGCCGTTCGGCGCGATCGTGTTCGGACACCTGGGTGACCTGATCGGCCGCAAGTTCACGTTCATGCTGACGCTCGGCCTGATGGGTGCTTCGACCTTCGTTGTCGGCTTGCTGCCCGGGTACGACGTCATTGGCGCGTTGGCGCCAATCCTGCTGGTCGCCATGCGCGTGCTGCAGGGGCTCGCTCTGGGCGGCGAGTATGGCGGCGCCGCGACCTATATCGCCGAACATTCGCCCGACGGCCGGCGCGGGTTCTACACGTCCTGGATCCAGACGACAGCGACCATGGGCATCGTGCTCGCCCTGCTGGTCATTCTGGTCTGCCGTGCCGGCTTCGGTGACGCGGTTTTTGCCGACTGGGGCTGGCGCGTGCCGTTCTTGATCTCCGCGATCCTCGTCGTTATGTCGATCTACATCCGTCTCAAGCTCGAGGAATCGCCGCTCTACGCGCGACTCAAGGAACAGGGAAAGGCCTCGAACAATCCGGCGTTAGAGAGCTTCGGCAGCGGGCGGAATTGGGGGTTGATGCTGATCGCGTTGTTTGGTGCTACGGCTCCGGAAGGCGTGGTCTGGTATACGGGTCAGTTCTACGCGCTCTTCTACATGAGTGCGGTGCTGAAAATCCCATACGTCACGGTTTACGTGATCATGATGATCGCGCTGACCGTGGGGGCCCCCTTCTTCATCGTGTTCGGGTCGCTCTCCGATCGAATTGGCCGGCGAAACATCATGACCACCGGTTTTGCGCTCGCGGTCATCTCGTATTGGCCGGTGTTCACGTGGCTTGGAACCTACAAGGACAATCCTGTTGTCCTCACCATCCTGGTCTTCTACATGGTGATTCTGGTCACAATGGTGTACGGGCCGATCGCGGCCTTCCTGGTTGAGCTTTTCCCGGCGCGCATCCGCTACACTTCGATGTCTCTGCCCTATCACGTCGGCAACGGCGTGTTCGGCGGCTTGGTGCCAGCCGCAGGCGCATCGATTGCGGCAATCACGGGTGTGGCGCTTACCGGACTGCTCTATCCCATGGGAATTGCGGCGCTCGGCGTGATCGTGAGTCTCACCTTCATCCGCGAGCCAACGCACGAGGTGAAGATCTGGGACGAGGTCGGCGGCGGGCCGCCGCTGGTGCCGGATCAGCCGTAAGCAGCAGGTCGCCTGCTCTCAAGAGGCCCGGGTCTTCCCGGGCCTCATTTTTTGCGGATCGAAGGGGCAAGCGAGGGTGAGCGGCGGTCAATCCGCGGATTCCCACTCGGCGCGCACGGCGGTGTCGCGTTCGGTGGGCAGGCGCTCTGCCGCCGCTTCGTGCCACTCCTGCGGCGATGCGAGGTGCCTTAGCGCCCAGACGGCCATGGCGCGGACCAATGGCGCGTGATCGGCAAGCAGCGGAAGGACCACCTCCGAAAGCTTCCTGTCGCCGCTGTTGCCGATGGCAATCAGCACGTTGCGCAGGAAGCGGTCGCGGCCAATGCGCTTGATCGGAGAACCGGAGAATCGCCGGCGAAATTCGGCATCGTTCAGTCGGGCGAGTTCGCCGAGCGGGGGCGGCGATGCTGCCGCGGAGGCGCGAAGCCGCGCCTCGCGCCCGGCGGTCGCGAATTTGTTCCAAGGGCAAACCGCAAGACAATCGTCGCATCCGTAGATGCGGTTTCCGATCAGCGGGCGCAGTGCGCGCTCGATCGTTCCCTCGTGCTCGATGGTGAGATAGGAAATGCAGCGCCGCGCATCGAGCCGATAGGGCGCGGGAAAAGCGTTCGTCGGGCAGGCGTCGAGGCAACGCCGACACTCCCCGCAGTGATCGTCTTCCGCGGCGTCCGGCTCGAGCTCCAGCGCGAGGTAGATTTCGCCCAGGAACAGCCATGATCCGAAACCGCGCGAGACCAGGTTGGTGTGCTTGCCCTGCCAGCCCACGCCTGCGCGCTCGGCGATCGGTTTCTCCATCACCGGCGCGGTATCGACGAAGAGCTTGAGGTCGGTCGAGTAGGTCTCCGCGATCCAGCGCGCGAGCGTCCTCAGCTTCGATTTCAAGACGTCGTGATAGTCGCGCCCTCTGGCGTAGACCGATACCTCGCCACGGTTCATGGGCGCCCGTGCCGCGAGCGGATCGAGCTCGGGCCCATAGTTGAGCCCCAGCACCACAACGCTCGAGGCATCGGGCCAAAGCGCCCGCGGCTCGGCGCGTTGATCGGCGCGGTCGGCGAGCCAACCCATGTCGCCGTGATATCCGCGTCGCAGAAACTCACGCAAGTCCTCGCGCGCCGCGCCCCCAAGTGACGCCGGCGCGAAACCCACGGCATCGAATCCCAATGCCAGGGCCCGCGCGCGGATCGTGGCCTTGATCTCCCGGGAGCGAGGTTCCATAAGCAAGAAGGGTACTACAGAGCGCCGTGGCGCGGGGGACGAGATGCTGACCATCAGGCCGTTGCGTCGCCACGAGCTCGACCATTCGAGCAAAGGGAGGACTTTCGATGTTTCGGCCGATGGTCAAAGTATCGGCCGAGTGACCGATCAAGGTGCGATCACGATCAATGACCGGAGCTACACGATCACCGGCGGCGGCGTGACGAGCCCGGGCGCCCGCGAGACCTTGGCGATCCTTGGGGATGGCCGTCTGCCGAAACTGACATGGATTCCCCATGTCCTCGCGAATGCCGACGGCAAGGCGGTCGCGACCTCGAAGAGGGCGGGCTCCCGTGCCTACACCGTCAGCCAGGGCGACCAGGCGTTCCGCTTCGCGCGCGCCGGTTGGATCAGCAGCACTTGGCATCTCTCTTCCCGAGAGGGCGGCGCACTTCTGGGCTCGATCGCCAAAGTGGGATGGTTTGGCCTCACCTGCAGGGTGGAATTGCCGGGAACCCTCGACAAGGTTTTGCAGGTCTTTTTGTTCTGGCAACGTCTGCGCTGGGAGATCGAGAACTCGTCGCAAGACACGCCCTACATCTCGACGACCTGAGAGGCGTTATCCACGCCCGCGATAGGGCGCAACGCCCTGGTCCGGCAGGAACAGGTCACGCGGGGGAGCGCCCGTCTGAAAGAATACGTCGATCGGCATGCCGCCGCGCGGATACCAATAGCCGCCGATCCTAAGCCAACGTGGCGCCAACAGGTCGATCAGCCGCTTGGCGATGCTGAGCGTGCAGTCCTCGTGAAAGGCGCCGTGATTGCGGAACGCGTTTAGATAAAGCTTCAGGGACTTGCTCTCGACAAGCCAGCGCCGCGGCACGTAGTCGATGACCAGATGCGCGAAATCGGGCTGTCCGGTGATCGGGCACAATGCCGTGAATTCGGGTGCGGTGAAGCGCACAAGATAAGTCTCGCGCGGGTGTGGATTGGCGATCCGCTCCAGCACGGCCTCATCGGGCGACGCCGGTACCGGGGTCAGGCGGCCGAGCTGAGTCAGTTTTTCGCGGCGTCGGCTTCGTGCCATCGGTCATTTACCTCATGCAACCCGGTGATGCGCTAGGAGCTCTGTAATCGCTTCGCAAGGCGCGCCTCGACATTGCGACGGCTGCGCTCGAGAAGCTCGGACGCCGGAATGCCCGTCACAGCGCAGAGCCGTGCCCAGTGGTAGAGAACGTCGCCCAGCTCGTAGGCGAGGTGATCGCGGTCGAGCGTGCCGTCCCTAAGACGCTTGCGTAAAAGGTCCGCCACCTCGCCCGCGTCGCCCACCAGGCCGAGACCGATGAGCGCGAGATGGTCCGCGGACGCGTCGGGAGCGGTCCTTGTTGGGCCGACATTGCGCGCCCACTCGACGTAGTCGTCGATATTCATCGGCACCTCCGTACCGCTTGAAGACTAAGTCGCCGCAATATCGCCGCGCGCTTCGCCTTCGGCAACCTCGGCCGCGAAGTCGCCGAGGCGTCGTTGCTCGATCGCCTGGCGCAGGCCTGCCATCAAGTCGCCGTAGTAATGCAGGTTGTGTTCGGTCAACAACATCGCACCCAAGATCTCCCCGGCACGCGCGAGATGGTGCAGGTATGCGCGCGAAAAGCGCGTGCAAGCGGTGCAACCACACTCGGCATCGAGCGGACGAGGATCGTCGAGGTGGCGCGCGTTGCGCAGATTGACGCTGCCGCGGCGCGTAAAGGCCTGCGCCGTGCGGCCGGAGCGGGTCGGCAGCACGCAGTCGAAGAGGTCGACGCCGCGCCGCACGGCCTCGACGAGGTCGTGGGGGCGCCCGACACCCATGAGATAGCGCGGCCGGTCGGCGGGCAATAGCGGCACCGTCACCTCCAGCATGCGCAGCATCGTCTCCTGGCCCTCGCCGACCGCAAGCCCGCCCACGGCGTAGCCGTCGAATCCCAATGCCACCAGCGCCTCCGCCGATTGCCGGCGCAGCTCGGGATAAACGCTCCCTTGCACGATGCCAAAAAGCGCGTAACCCGGCCGTGGCGCAAACGCGTGCTTGGAGCGGAGCGCCCAATCCAGTGAAAGCTGCATCGATTCGCGCGCCACCTCGGTGGTCGCCGGATAAGGCGTGCACTCGTCGAGCGCCATCGTGATGTCGGCGTCGAGCAAGTGCTGAATTTCGATCGAACGCTCCGGCGTCAACTCGTAGCGCGCACCGTCGAGATGCGAGCGGAACACCACGCCCCGCGGGCCGATCTCCCGCAACTTTGCGAGCGACATCACCTGAAAGCCGCCCGAATCCGTCAGGATCGGTAGAGGCCACGCCATGAAGCGGTGAAGCCCGCCGAGCCGCGCCACCCGCTCCGGGCCGGGCCGCAGCATCAGATGGTAGGTATTGGCGAGCACGATCTGGGCGCCGGTCGCGGCGACATCGGCCGGTCGCATCGCCTTCACCGTGCCGACCGTACCGACGGGCATGAAGGCCGGAGTTTCGACGCCGCCGTGTGCAGTCTCGATCCGCCCGCGCCGCGCGGTGCCGTCGGTGGCGAGCAGGCTGAACGAGCGGGTCACGGCGCCGGGTCGATCAAGCACGCATCGCCATAGGAGAAAAATCGATAGCGTGCGTGGATCGCGTGAGCGTAGGCGCGGTGCATTCGCTCGAGGCCCGCGAACGCCGCCACCAGCATGAAAAGGGTCGACCGCGGCAGGTGGAAATTGGTGACGAGACGATCGACCGCGCGAAAACGATAGCCGGGCGTAATGAAAAGCCGCGTCTCGCCGGTGAAGGGGCGAATATGCCCCCGCTCGTCGGCGGCGCTCTCGATGAGACGGAGGCTTGTGCTGCCCACAGCGACGATGTGGCCCCCGGCGGCGCGCACGGCGTTGAGCCGATCGGCCGCCACCGCATCGAGGAAGCCGGTCTCGGCATGCATGACGTGGTTCTCGGTGTCCGCGACCTTCACGGGAAGGAAGGTACCGGCGCCCACGTGCAAGGTCACGGTCAAATGCGCGATGCCGGCTGTGGAGAACGCAGCCATCAGCGCCGGCGTGAAGTGCAGCCCAGCGGTCGGCGACGCGACCGCGCCTTCGCGGCGCGCAAACATCGTCTGATAATCGACGCGGTCGCGTGCATCACCGCCGCGCGGGCGCTTGATATAGGGTGGCAGCGGCATGCTTCCATGCCGCTCCAACGCCTCGCGCAGGTCCGCGGACTCCATCGAGAAGTCGAGCAGGATATCGCCGCCGGGCGCTTTCTCGATCACCCGCGCCGCAAAATCGGCGGCAAATTGCAGACGGTCGCCGAGTCTGAGGCGTTTTGCTCCCTTGGCAAAGGCGCGCCACCGGCCGCGACCCATATCCCGGTGGAGGGTCACCTCGATGCTGGCGTCCCCGCGCCTCCCCAAGAGACGCGCCGGCAGCACTTTGGTGTCGTTGAATACCAGGAGATCCCCTGGATTCAGCAGGCGCGGCAGGTCGGCGATGACGTGATCCGACAACTCTTCGCCGACCACCAAGAGGCGCGCGGCTTCGCGCGGTTCCATCGGGCGATCCGCGATCAGTTCCTTCGGCAGCTCGAAATCGAACGCGTCGACGCGCATGGGCGAGGCCATACACGGCTTTGGCGCGCCGATCCAGCGCCGGCTTGAAGTCGATACCCATACAGATATAATGCCTAATGAACCTCGTCCGGCGGCGACCTCTCTTTTGGGAGGGTTCATCCAAACAGGATTTGATGCGGTTTGCGCTGCCGGTTAGGAAAGACTTTGGTGTCGCGCTATTTGTGGTGCAGATCGGCGACACGCCCCGCTCGGCAAAACCGTGGAAAGGATTGGGGCCGGGCATCTACGAGTTGGTCGAGGACCATCGGGGTGACACTTATCGAGCCGTCTATACAGTAAGGATTGCCGGGAAAGTTTATGTCCTTCACGCATTCCAGAAAAAGTCGAAGTCGGGGATCAAGACACCCAGGCCGGATATCGACTTGATCGAGAGGAGATTGAAAGCCGTCTTGGCTCGCTACCGGGAAGGAAGGGACTGATCAAATGGCACGCGCGACGACCCATCGAGGAACGGACAATGTTCTTTTCGATCTGGGGCTCCCTGATGCGGAAGAGCTCACCGCCAAGGTGCTCCTCGCAAAGAAGATTAACGATATTCTTGCGCGCCGTGGTCTTACTCAATCAGCCGCGGCAGGATTGCTGGGCATCCCGCAGCCGAAGATTTCAGCAATCCGTAACTACAAAATCAGGGGCATTTCGCTCGAGCGTCTGATGCAGGCGCTGACGGCGCTTGGACACAATGTCGAAATCGTTGTGACGCCGTCCAAGAAAAAATCTGCCGCGCGGATAGCGGTCGCCGCATGAACATCGTCGTGGTGGCCCCTGCTTGCTCGTAGCGACGGAATGGGGGAGAAATAGCGCCGCCAAGGCAGCGCGAGCGGCATCACATGCACCCAATGACGCCCGACCAGCAGATCGAGCAATGGGCGATTGCGAAGCCCGCCAAATTCTCGGATGGCGGCATCGTCGTGGCACAGCACTGGCGCGCCGCTCGGGTCGGCGCGGAGATGCTGGCGTCGGGCGGCAACGCTGTCGATGCCGCGGTGGCGACCGCGCTCGCTCTGGGCGTGGTCGAACCTTGGATGAGCGGCATCGGCGGCTCCGGCCTGCTGGTTTATGGCGAGGCCGCGACCGGCAAGGTCTCGGTCGTCGATTTCACCCTGGTCTCCGCTGCCGCGACCGATCCCGCCGCCTACCGGCTCACGGGGCGGGAGAGTGCCGAGATGTTCGGCTGGCCCGAGGTCGAAGGCGATCGCAACACGATGGGCTATTCCTCGATTGCCGTGCCGGGATCGGTCGCGGGGCTGGCGCTCGCGCTCGAGCGTTTTGGCCGCAAGAGCTTTGCCGATGTGATCGAACCGGCGGCGCGTCTCGCCGAGGGTGGCTTGCCCGTCGACTGGTATGCGAGCCACAACATCGCGCTTGCCGCCCACGAGCTGCGGCACTTCGCGGGCTCGCGCGCGGTCTATCTGCCGGATGGGCTGCCGCCGGTACCACCGGCCAATGCGCCCGTCCGGCCGCTGCCGCTGCCGGCGCTTGCGCGCACTTATCGCCGCCTGCAGCAGGCGGGTCCGCGCGATTTCTACGCAGGTGCGCTCGCGCGCGCGATCGTCGAGGATCTCCGAGCCGGCGGTAGCGTCATCTCGGCCGCTGACCTCGCGGCCTATCGCGCCGAAGTGGTCGAGCCGCAGCGCCAGGATTACCGCGACGTGACTTTGCACGCGGCTCCGCTGCTCACGGGCGGGACAACTTTTTTGCGCGCCATGCGCCTGATCGCGGAAAGCATCCCCGGCGCGGTGTTGGGCGAGCCGGATGCCGCGGCGTTCATCGCCTATGCGCAAGCGCTTCGCGCCGCCTTTGCCGATCGACTGGCGCAGCTCGGCCATTCGATGCCGGCGGCGAGCAACACCACGCATCTCTCGGTGGTCGACCGCGATGGCAACATGGTGGCGCTCACCAACACGCTGCTTTCGCGTTTCGGCTCCAAAGTCGTGCTGCCGGAAACCGGCATACCCATGAACAACGGCATGATGTGGTTCGACCCGCGGCCGGGCCGCGCCAACTCGATCGCCGCTGGAAAGAAGCCGCTCGCCAATATGTGCCCGGTGGTGCTGACCCGCAGCGGAAAACCGTGGGCCGCACTCGGCGCCTGCGGCGGTCGGCGCATCATTCCCGCGGTGACCCAGCTTGTCTCCTTCTTGGTGGATTACGATCTACCTCTTGGCCAAGCCTTCGAAATCCCGCGTATCGACGCGAGCGACGAGACCGTACGTTGCGATCGCCGCATGCCCCCGGAGATCGTGTCGGCGCTCGCGGCGAAATTCCCGGTCGAACTCGTGGAAGGCGGCGTTTATCCGTCAGGCTTTGCCATGCCCTCGGCGGTGTTGCGCGACAGCGCACGCGGCCGCAACTCCGGCATGACGCATATCGCCTCGCCGGCAGCCGCGGCGATGCTGGCGGAGCCGAGCTAGCGCCTCCATGTTCTTCGAGCGCCTCCGCCCCATTCCGTTGCCCCGCGCCATCGCAATCCTGCTGTGCGGGGTCGCGCTGTTGTCGCTGTTGTTCTCGCCGCGTGGGCTTCCTGATGAAAACCGCCTGGTATTCGCGCCGCGGCCGGAGCTCGAGGTGCTGCTGCTGGTGGCGCTGCTCGCGCTGACGGCGTTGATGGGGCGCACGTTGGCGCTCGGATGGCGCATCGTCATCGCCTTGCTGTTGAGCCTGGGCGCGCTCCTCAATGTCGCGAGCGCGACGGTGCCCAGCTTCTTCGAACGGCCGCTCGATCTCTATCTCGACCTCCGCCATGTGCCGAACCTGATCCTGCTGTTCATCGATGCGGCGGGTCCGGTGCGGGGTTGGGCGAGTGTCGCGGCGATGGCGCTGGTGCTCCTTCTGCTTCCGATTGCGATTGTGCTGCTGCTGCGAGCGATGGAGCGCGCACTCAGGGGGCGCGGACGTGCCCAAGTGGCACTCGCGCTTTCGCTCATCGGGAGCGCGGCGGCCTTGCTCCCGCCCACGGATGACGGATCATCATACGTATCGGTGCGCATGAGCCGCGAGATCGCGCATCACACGTTGGTGGCATGGCGCAGCTTCCGCATCATGAATGGCGCGCCTGGCCCTTACGGCGTGGCGCTCGACGCGCCCGAACCGCCCGCGAGCGATCTCGCCAAGCTGCGTCATCGCGACGTCTACCTCGTGTTCTTCGAGTCCTATGGGACGACGGTGCTGGACGATCCGCGGTTCGCCGGCGAGATCAAGCCGGCGCTTGAGGATTTCGAGGCGAGCGTGCGCGAGAGCGGCTACTACATCGTTTCAAACCGCATCGATTCACCGACCTTCGGCGGCGGTTCATGGCTTGCGCACGGCACCATCGCGAGCGGCCTCAAGCTCGACGAGTTGCTCTATCAACTGCTGCTGAACACCAAACGCGAGACGTTGCCGAAATATATGGCGGCCGCAGGCTATCGCACTCTCGCGATCATGCCGGGCCTCAAATACCTTTCGTCCGGCGAGGATTTCTGGGGTTTCGAGCGTACCGTCACGGCGCGCGATCTGCCCTATCAGGGGCCGGCATTCGGCTGGTTCGCGATACCCGACCAGTGGACGCTCAAAGTGGCGCTGGAGCAGGTGGACCAGAAACCGCACGGACCGCTCTTCGCGGAGATCGTGCTGGTTTCGAGTCACACGCCTTTCGCGCCCGTGCCGCCCTATCTCGACGATTGGAGCAACGTCGGCCCTTACAACGGGATTCCGCAGGCCGAGTGGGATCGCATTTATCGGGATCCCGACTGGTGGCACCTGGAGCAGCCCTATATCGCGTCCATCGAATACGACCTGAAGGCGCTGGCGGGATGGCTCAATCGGCTGAAGGGCCAGCCGCTGGTGATCATCCTCGGTGATCACCAACCGCCCGGCTTCGTCTCGGGCGACCATGCGCCGCACAGCGTGCCGATCCATGTGCTCTCGCGCGACGATGAATTGGTGCTGCCGTTCACGGATTTGGGCTACGTCCCCGGCGCGATCCCGCCCGAGCACGGCGAGGTCAAGGGCATGGAGACGTTCCTGCCGGATTTCCTGCGCCTCTTCGCCAGCGGCCGCTCGGTGGCGGCGCGGTGACGCTCTCACACGGTCTCAGCGAAGCGAGTGACCCACTGCCTCTGTTGATCGGTTTCCGGTACACGGACGCCGCGCGCGCGTGCGATTGACGCGAGGGCGTCATCGTCACTGACGCCGCCAGAGATCAACACGCAGGCCGCCATGACCGATGAGCGCCCGACGCCTCCTCGGCAATGAATCGCAACGGTCCCGCCCTCGCTTATCTTAGCGGCGATCGACCGCGCGAGAGCGGCGGCATCGCGAAGGGACGTCGGTACGCCGTAGTCTCGGACTGGAAACGAAACATACTCGATGCCGGCGTCGCGGCAGAATTCTGCTTCCGCCTCTAACGCCAGCTCATGGACTTCCTCCGTTTCGAGCAAGCTAACCACCAGATCGACTCCTGTGGCTCGCCACGCCGCAACGTCGTCGCGGAGCAAATCGCCGGCGCACGGGCGCGCCATGATTCCAAGGCGCCCCGCCGGCGAAGCGTCGATCCAGTAAATCCGGGTCATGGGCGGTCGCCCCGCAGCTCGTTTGGCATACGACCGCGTCTAGTCAACGTAATATTGTTTTCGAGCCGCAGAGAATTCCGATCTGCTCCCCGTCGATGGTCTCGCTGCCGTCGTGCATGACCAACCGAACGACCTCGCTTTTCTCGCGCAACAGTTCACGAGCTATGTCGATTGCGGCCTCTCGGTTGAGCGCCAACCGAACGCGTACACGGTCGTCCGTCTTGGCTTTATAGTGAACGTGCCATCCCGATGCGTCCATGACGGCGCCCGCGGACCCGCGATGCATTTCCTTTGTCATGGAACCGTCTCCGTTTCACTTCGAGCCTCCTCGTTTGCAGAGACCTATATGTTATATTGAAGCGGTTTCCTTCGCAGTGACCGCCGTCACACGATGTCACGCGATTGGCACAAGATATTGGCCGGACGAAATCTGCGGTCGGCTCGTAGCCCGCGCTCACCCTCTTAGGGGTGAAGGATATGTAAGCGATCAGCGCTTTGCCGGCACCGCGTCGATCAGCACCGCGACCAACAACGCCGGTTCGTTTCCGTAGTTGACCCAGCCATGATTGGTGCCACGCTGGATCACGACGTCGAAGGGCTTCATTGCAACCTCGCCCTCGTCCAGTACCAGGCTCACCTCACCCTTGAGTAGGATGATATAGTCGACCGTCTCGGTCTTGTGCATCGAGCTGTGGCGATGCGTGTCGATCCGGTTGGCACTCGCGCCCATCAGCGCAAACGCGGCGCGCATCCGCGCTTCGCGCTCGGCCGGCGTCATGTGCGCTTCCTCCTTCTCGGGTGCGATCTGGAAGAAGCGGAAGACGCTGCCGTTCTTGGGCGGCAATAGGCCTTGCGCCGGCCCCGCCATCGGGTCGGCGTCGCCGACGTTGCTGGCCGGTATCTGGTCGGTGCGCCAGAAATTGGTGAGGCCGCGGTTGGGGCTCAGAGGGCTGCTCACGGTGTTGGTGGCGATTCCATCCGACAGCACGATCGAGCGGCCGTTCTTGTCGTGGCCGGTCACGATCCGGCGCGCGGGGTAGAGCATCTGATTCTCCCTTGAGCTTTCCCTGAAGTACGTGGGCGCAGCGTCTAAAAGATTTATCGCGAAGGCGCGAAGCAAGTGAAGAAAGGGTCACGATAGTACCAGGCGTCGAAGTCCTTCTTTCAATGTTGCCGCATTAAAATTCATGAGCAGACCTACTTTATGCCCACTCAATCTCAGGTACGTCAGAATTTGTGCATCGTGAATGGGCAGCAGGCGATCTACCGCCTTTATCTCGAGAATCATCTCACTGGCGACAACGATATCCAGTCTATACCCACAGTCTAACCTGACCCTCTTGTAGATCACCGGTAAAGGCACTTGGCGCCCGAACTCGATTCCCGCCAATTTCAGCTCGTGGCATAAGCATTCTTCGTAAACGGATTCAAGCAGACCAGGTCCGAGCGCGCGGTGCACATCGATACCTAAACCAATAACGCGCTTTCCAAGCCCAGTTTCGAAGTCGAGCACTATCGTTGCCCTTCGTCTTCTTCGCGTCTTCGCGGTGAAGCTATCTTTCCTCGGACCGGATCAATCTAGAAATTCAAAGCGTCGCGACGACGCGGCGGAACGCATCGGCGAAGCCTTGCCGTTCGGCAGGGGTGCCGACGGTGACGCGGATGCAGCGATTGAGCGGCGCAACACCGGGCATGCGCACGAACACCAGCTCTTCCTCGAGAAGTCGGCGCATGGCGGTGGTGGCGCGATCGGCGGTGCCCAAGTCGATCGCGACGAAATTGGTCGCGGAGGGCAGGGTCTTGAGCCCGAGTTCCTGCGCAAGCCGCTCGTAGTCGCGTTTTCCCGCGGCGACCCGCTCAGCCACGCCGCGGATGAAATCGGGATCGCCGAGCGAGGCGAGCGCCCCTTCCTGCGCCACCCGATTGACGCCGAAATGATGACGGATTTTGTCGAAGGCCTGGATCGTCTCGCGCGGCGCGATGGCATAGCCGATGCGCGCCCCCGCCATGCCATGGGCCTTGGAGAAGGTGCGCAAACGAAGGACGCGGAGATCCTCGGGGTCTATCGCCGGCAGCGACTCCGCGGGTGCGAAATCCGCGTAGGCTTCATCGAGCACGAGCAGGGAGCCCGCCGGCAGCCGCTCGATCAGCCGCTGCTGTTCCGCTGCTGCGACGTGGCTGCCGGTGGGGTTGTCGGGGTTGGAGATATAAACGAGCCGTGCACGGCGGCGTCGCGCGAGCGTACCCAGCGCTTCGAGATCGTTATGGTCGTCGCGGTAGGGAGCGGTGACAATCCGGCCGCCGAATCCATTCACATGGAAGGCGAAGGTGGGATAAGCGCCGTACGACATCGCCACGCGGTCGCCGGGGTCGATGAAGCTGCGCACGACAAGGCCGAGCAGATCGTCGATGCCGGCGCCCAGTACGATGTTCTCGCGCGCGACGTTGTGGCGGCGCGCAATCGCCTCTCGCAGCACGTAGCCTTCGGGATCGCAGTACCAATTGACCCCCGTGGATGCCGCCTGCATGGCGGCGACCGCCTTGGGTGACGGGCCGAACGCGCTCTCATTGGCGCCGATGCGGATTTTGAGCATGCAGCCCAGGCGCCGCTCCAGCGCCTCGGGTGGAACGAACGGCACCACCGCCGGCAATGCCGACAGGAGCCGCCCATAGCGGGGGCGGGCTCGAGCGATGGTCATGCGAAGCTTTTCCCGCTCGATTTGGAGAGCTTCGGACCAGCCTCAAAACACACAGGGGAACGCTGACGCAGTGAGGGTGGCCGCTATCCCGCGATCAAGTGTGGTCGTGGGCGGGTTGCTTGGCCGCAGCCTGGCTCTCGGGCGGGGTCACCTGCGCCGGCTCCTTGCTTTGCGCCACGTCCTCCTCCCTCATCCCAGACTTGAAGGCTTTGATTCCCTTGGCGAAATCGCCCATTACATTGGCGATCTTGCCGCGCCCGCCAAACAGCACTGCGACCACCGCGATGATGACCAGCCAATGCACCAAACTGAAGCTACCCATGTTGCGACCTCGACCCAAAGGAAAGGGGAGACGTTACCGTGAAGGCGACGCGGCGCGGGGTTGTTTGTCAAGGGAAAAGCGCGGGATGTGGCGGCCCCGGATGATCAGACTCCACCTCCTTCCACTTATTCCCAAGGGTGGCGGATTTGCACTTCCTCCGATCCTGGCTCGGCGCTCTCAGAATTCAAATCTAAAAGCCATACCAGAATCATTAATTTGTCAGGCCGTGTACTCATAATCGCTTGATGTCCGGTTTCGGGGTCGGACCAGACACCCCCCTTGGCGGACCTAGATTTCCGCTTTTGACCGACCCAGAGCGGACCTCTGTCCGCGGGTCAGCGTCGCCCGATCGATGATTTATGTAACGGGTGCCTCGATCGCGCAGGCACGATCACTGAATTGTCTGCCCAATTTTAAGGAGCATCTTAAGGAAGGCTCAGCCACTACCAATGCAATACGATGTCGTACTCGGCCATGCGCTTTGGCAGCCCCTTAGAGCTGAGCAGCTCGACCCCTGGGACCAGCTCACTCCGCGCAATTCCTCGAGCGGCCAAATCCTCCTCGATGACGAACACTGGGATCTTACGTTTTTCTATGAGATCGATGATGTCGTTGTCCATGCGTGGCGCCAGGGTCTGCTTCCAACCGCCGATGACGAGGCCGGGGGCGCCCTGGCCCGCTACTGCATAATTTACGGCGTTCCCGCGAAGCACGACGGAGTGTTGAGCTCCCGCGCCCTGCATAGCGGCGAGCAGCCAAAGGATTGTGTCGTCCTGCTCTTCCATGACGGCCCGATAGGCCGACTCGACGATGTTGAGCGTCTTCTTGGCCATGGAGTGCCTCACTTCGTCGGAATGGCGAGCACGTTGTCAGACGCTTCGCAGAACGCGTGAAAATCGGCCGGCGAGCCCCGCCGCGTCTCGGCCACAAACTCGCCAACGCCTCGCTCGTCGACACACATACCGCAGTTCACCCAGTCGACCTTGCCGCCGTTCTGCGCGGCGAGCGCCAGCAGGGCCGTAACCTGATCCTTGGTCGTGGGATGGTTTTCCTCGGCAAGGTTCTTGCCGTGCACCGGGTTCGGATGCGGCGCCTGCTTGGCGAAAGCCAAGGCAGAGGCACCTTCGTACGTGAACACCTTGATGTTGTGTCCTCGTTGAGCCATGGCGCTCAGGATGCGGAAGGCGGTCGTCAGGTTCTCCGACTCATATGGCGGATCCATGAGCGCGATGGCGAAGGTCTTTTGGGGCATCTCGATCTCCTTTAGTGCCAGAGGGTCTTGTGCCCGGCCTCGAGATGATCGACCACGACGTCGATCGGCGCGATCTGCACACCGTCAAGGAGCTTGGTGATGCCTCGCTCCTTGAGCGCGAAATCGTCGGCGAGAACTTTGACACCTGAGCGGACTAATGTCCGCAGCTTCGGCGTCTCCGCTGACGGCCGCACGCCCAATACCGCATTCTGAATCAGAAAAAGCGTGACTTGGTTGCCAGCTTCCAACAACCCGCGTGCGAGTTCGTAGTAGTACCCGACGTCATTCGATTCGAACGGGTCTCTTGATTCGATGAGCAAATATCCGGCCATGAATTGCCCCTCGTGCTTACCGGCCCCTCGCGAGCCAGAGATGCCCCACGGAATGTCGGTTCTGAACTAGCGGCTGACGTCCTCGACAGGGCGGGCCCCCCTTCGATTGGCGATGTCAGTAAATCCGATCAGGTACAGGATTGCAATATCCTGGGCAGGGCCTGACCGCGCGGGCCACGTCTCAGGGCTACAATTGTGCTTGATGTCCGCAGGTGGGCACTTAGCTGACATGCTTTCGCGCTTCTGAGATGTCCTCTTCTGGAGGGTAAAGCGGACATCGCTTGGGCAAGCATTTGTACGGGCGGATTTATGAGTACACGCCCTAGTCTCCCACGGCTCTGAAATTCGCAAGAGAGCGTGCCGATTGGTCGTGAATATTTCGGGATGGGGACGCCGGGGGGATGGGCCACGCAATCGCGTTCCTAGAGTCCCCGGCAATGTCCACTGCACACTCTTGGCGCCCGTGATAGGTTCGGCGCACATGCGAGATATCTTCGTCGTTGTGTTTGGCTTTGTCGTGATCGCCGCGATCGTCGGCGCGGGCGCGGTGTCTTTCTTCAACCGCGCACCTCCGCCGCCCGCAGCCGCGACGGCGAGCCTGACGCTGCCCGCGGCACCGGCGGCGCCCACCGCGCCCGCCGCGGCAACATCAGCGCCGGCGGAACCAACGCCCGCACCCGCGACGCCCGCGCCTGCAACACCTGCGCCGGTCGTAACGGCGCCCGAGACTCCCCCAACCTTGCCGGAGCTTCCGACGGAGGAGGTGCATGAGCAGCCGGCCAATCCCGTCCCGCCGGGGGTCTCGCCCATGCAACCCGTCACTATCGAGGACCGCAACGGCCACACGGTCACGCGACCGGGTTCGCCGGGCCGACCGGCGACGGCTACGCCCGAGCCTGCGCCTGCCGCTGTACCTGAGCCGTCGCCCGCCGCCGTGCCCGCGCCCACCCAGACCGCTCTTGCACCACCGATGGCGGCAACCGTGATCGGTCCGGCAAGCGCCACCGGCGCGGTCTCGCTAGCGGTGCACGGACAGGGCGTCCGCCTTTACGGCGTGCAGCCGCCCGGCGACGCCGACCGCTGCGTCTCGCCGCGGGGATACACGATGAGCTGCGCGGATGTGACCCGGGAAGTTCTCGCCGAGCGCCTTGCCAGAAGCACCGCCGTCACCTGTCGGCTACCGCCGCACCGCAGGATCGACGAAGCCCCACGCATCTGCCTCGATGGCGGCGGTGTCGATATCGCGGGGTATCTGGTGGCGGAAGGATTGGCGCTTGCCGATCCTCGAGAGTCCCGCGACTACTTGGGCGCCCAGGGTATTGCCAAAAGCTATCGCAAGGGTCTTTGGGCGTATCGTTGAGTCTTCAATCAATCGAGGAATGAGGCATGAGCGAGGGAAGCAACGCGCCGAGGATCGATGCGAGAGATATCCTCGAGGGCATCCAGAGCTGGGTCGAGATCGAGAGCCCCAGTACCGATGCGGGCGCAGTCAATGTGCTCGTGGACAAGGTCTGCCGCGATCTGGCGGCGCTCGGCGCCGGCGTCGAGCGCGTCCCAGGCCGTGACGGCAAGGGCGATCACATCCGCGCGCGCTCGCCCTGGGGCGGCGACCAGAAGGGCATCTTGCTGATCGCGCATCTCGATACCGTCTGGCCCAAGGGCACGCTCGCGCGAAAGCCGTTCAAAATCGACGGCGACAAGGTGACGGGACCCGGCATCTACGACATGAAGGCCGGCGGTCACATGGCGTTTTACGCCTATCGCCATTTGGTGCGGCAGGCGCGGGAGACCAAGCTCCCCATCACGTTCCTGTTCATGGCGGATGAAGAAATCGGCAGCCCGACCTCGCGCGCTCTCATCGAGGAGACGGCGAAAGGTGCCAAATACGCGCTGGTGCTGGAGCCCGCACGTGCCGATGGCTCGGTGGTGACCGCGCGCAAGGCGGTGGGCCGCTTCGTGCTGAAAGTGGAGGGAGTGGCGGCTCATGCTGGCGTCAATCACGAACGGGGACGCAACGCCGTAGCCGAATTGGCGCGCCAGGTGCTGGCACTCGAAGCGATGACCGACTATGGGCGCGGTATCACGGTCAATGTGGGTGTCGCGTCCGGTGGCACGGTCGGGTTTGCCAATGTGGTCCCGGCGCATGCGTGCGCCGAGATCGATTTCCGCGCGCCCGACGGGGCCGCCTCGAGCGAGCTGGTGGAGCGCGTGCTGAGCCTAAAACCGCAGGGGCGGGACGTGACGGTGACGATCGAGGGTGGCGTCAATCGCCGCGCCTATACCCGGACGGAAGGCGTGGGCAGACTGTTCGAGCACGCGAGAGACCTCGCGAGCGAAATCGGCTTCAAGCTCACGGAGACGCCGACCGGTGGCGGCAGCGACGGTAATTTTACCGCGGCGATCGGCGTGCCGACCCTCGACGGCCTCGGTGCGGTCGGCGACGGCGCGCACGCTGAGCACGAGCATATCCTGCTTTCGTCGCTGGAGCCGCGCACCAGGCTGATCCTGCGACTCTTGGAGACGCTCGAGTAGGAAAAGCCCGGCCGCGGTCGCCGTCACCTTGATAGGGACGAGCGCAACTTGCGCGCTCATTAAATTCTCGTCTGCCCCTAGTCGGCTCTGGTTCGAGCGCTAATTAGAAACCGGGCAAAAATTTCAGGCACGATGCGGGTGTGCGCCGCGCACGGTTGGCTCGCGCATCCGGTGAGGGTGAGCCTGCGCGTCTACGCCCACGATCGCGCGAGAAGCACCGAGATGAACCAACGGCGCAAAGGGCACCCGGCATGACCGACACACCCGCTGCCTCCACTGCGGACAGGTTCGAAGTCAGGACTACGGCCGACAGCCATTTTGGGTGGCTACGCACCCGCTTCAGCGTCGAACGCACGATGATGTCGTTTCAGCGCACCGCCGTCTCGTTGATTGGCTTCGGATTCACGATCTTCCAGTTCTTCGAGCGCCTGGACCAGACGCCGGGGGCCAGAGCCCCTTATCTTCCAAACGCGCCCCAATACCTGGGACTCGCATTGATCGGATGCGGTGTCCTCGTGCTCCTCATTTCGATTTGGCAATACCGGCACACGGTCCTCTACATGTGGAGCGGTTCGTTTGCCTCGCTCGCAGGAATGACCAAGCAAGGACTGCAATCGCCGGTCGTCGGGGTGTCCATGCTTCTGACGGGCATCGGCCTGTTCGCCTTTTTTGCAGTGGCGCTGCGTCTCGCGTAGCGCCGCACGGGAATTCCAAACTCGCTGACCAAAGCAAGGGAGATTCAGATGGCGAAAGCACGCAAGCCGAACATCCTGATCCTCTGGGGTGACGATATCGGCTGGTGGAACATCAGCTACAACAACCGCGGTCAGATGGGCTACCGCACCCCGAACATCGACCGCATCGGGAACGAGGGCGCGACCTTCACCGACTACTATGGCCAGCAAAGCTGTACCGCCGGACGCGCCGCGTTCATCACCGGACAGAATCCAATCCGCACCGGCCTCACCAAGGTTGGGATGCCCGGTGCCGATGTGGGGCTAAGGGCCGAGGACCCGACCATCGCCGAGTTGCTGAAGCCCTTGGGTTACGCCACGGGCCAGTTCGGCAAGAATCATCTGGGCGACAAGGACGAGTTCCTCCCGACCATGCACGGGTTCGACGAGTTCTTCGGCAATCTTTACCACCTCAATGCCGAGGAAGAGCCCGAGGATCCCGACTATCCGAAAAACCCGGAGTTCAAGAAGCGCTTCGGCCCGAGGGGAGTGCTGCACTGCTGGGCGGATGGGAAGGGCGGACAAAAGATCGAGGACACCGGGCCCCTCAACAAGAAACGCATGGAAACCATTGATGACGAGGTGACGGATCACGCTCTCGCCTTCATCGACAAGTGCCGAAAGGAAGGAACGCCGTTCTTCCTCTGGTACAACACGACCGCCATGCACTTCCGCACGCACAGCGCGGCAAAACATAAAGGTAAGAGCAACGGCCAGGGGGAATACAACGACGTCATGGTCGCGCATGACGAAAACATCGGCAGGATGTTGGCGAAACTCGACGAGCTCGGCATCGCCGACGACACGATCGTCATGTACTCGACCGACAACGGCCCGCATTACAACAGCTGGCCGGATGCGGCGATCACTCCATTTCGCAGCGAGAAGAACACCAATTGGGAAGGCGGTTGGCGCGTGCCGATCTTCGTGCGCTGGCCGGGCAGGATCAAGGCGGGCTCGGTCTTCAACGACGTCTGCTCGCACCAGGACTGGCTGCCGACGCTGCTCGCGGCCGCGGGCGAGCCGGACATCGCAAAGAAACTCCTCGAAGGCCACAAGGCCGGAAGCAAGACCTTCAAGGTGCACATCGACGGCTACAACCTGTTGCCCTACCTCACGGGGCAGTCGAAGGAAAGTCCGCGAAGGTTCTTTTTCTACATCAGCGACGACGGCGACATCCTGGCTATTCGCATGGGCGACTGGAAAGTGGTGCTCATGGAGCAGAGAGCCAAGCAGCTCATGTGCTGGTTCGAGCCGTTCGTCAAGTTGCGGGCGCCGAAGATCTTCAATTTGCGCCGCGATCCCTTCGAGCGGGCCGACGAGAACTCGAACACCTACTGGGATTGGCTGATCTCTCACGCATACATCATTTACGCGATGCAGGCGATTGTAGCCCAGCAGATCCAGGACTTCGTCAAGTTCCCGCCGCGCCAGAAGCCGGCGGCGTTCAACCTCGACGAAGTGCTCCGGAATCTCCAGGACGCATCTGGCAGCGCCAATCACTGAGAGGGGACCTTTGGCGCCCCAGGGTTATCTGGAAGAACGGCACGAGGAGTGGCGACAATCGGGCGGTGAGGTGGCCTCACCGCCCGATTGGATTCCCGCGTGCGTGCCGCTCTTGCCGGCGGCCACGCGAAGTACGAACCTGGCGCTCGTCGCTGGAGGAGAAAGCGCCAATGCTGACGGGGTCCGCGACCGTCTTCACCGTCCGCTCGATCGCCGACAGCATTGCCTACTACCGCGATGCGCTCGGTTTCGCCATCACATTCCAGTACGGCGATCCCGTCTTCTATGCGTGCCTCTGCCGCGACGAGGTTAATCTGCACCTGCTCGCCGCCGACCAGACCCCGCGCCTTCCCGGCAATGGCGGCCTCTGCGTGTTCGTTCGTGATGTCGACGCGCTCCATGCGGAAATTGCGGCGCACGGCGCCAAGGTGGTGAAACCGCCGAAGGACTACGAGTACGGAATGCGCGAATTCAACGTGGTCGACCTCGACGGCAATCACATCATTTTCGGCATGGCATCAAGCGCAGCGGTGCGCCGCGAATCGTGACGAAGATGCAGCGGGTCCCTACCGTTCCGCGGCGAGCGCCTTGGCGCCCTCGCGATCGGCGCCTGAGGGCAGCGGCGCCACGGGGTTCATGATCCAGGCCGCGACGTCGCGCCCGACCAACGGTCCATCGAGGTCGCGCAGCAGCATGTGGAATCCCTCGGGATAGTAGGCGATGCGATGGGGCGTGTCCGGCGGGAGCGAGGCGATGAAGCGCCGCATCGCTTCGTCCGGAATCAGTTCGTCATGGGCGCCGTAGAGCAGCAGCAACGGCGTGTGCAGTCGCGGGCCGGCGGCGAGCGCCGCGTCCATCAAATCAACAAGGCCGTGGATGGTGTCGACGCGCGTTCCCTTGATCACCAGAGGGTCGCGGCCCAGCGCGCGCAACATCTCGATGTTGTCGGAGGGCTTGACGCCAAGCCCCTGGCCCGTGAGCGTCAAGCCCGGCACGGTACCATCGGCAAACCAGAGTGCCGCGCGCTCGAACACGGACATGGTGCTGCGGCCCCAGATCGCCGGCGCTTCCAGGATAAGGCCGTCGGCGCAGAGCGGCGTTCCCGCAGCCCCCGTCGCCGCGGTGATCGCGACCGCGCCGCCCATGCTCTCGCCCAGCACGAACACCGGCAGGCCCGGATATTTGGCCTTGAGCGCGTCGCACGCCTCGACCGCGTCCCGCGACATGCGCTCCGTTCCGGCCCAGAAACCGGGATCGGGCGCGGCGCCGAAACCGCGCTGGTCATAGGCGTATGTGGCGATGTCGTGCGACGCCCATTGCATCGCCGGCTGTTCGAAGGCGTGCGAATAGTCGTTGAAACCATGCAGCGCCAGCACCACCGCCTTGGTCTTGCCATCAGGCTCCCATTGGCGCAGCGGCAGCTCGGCGCCGTCGTCGGCGACGAAACTGGTGGAAGTAAAGTGTGGCGCCACGTGCACGGTGGGTGCAGGCGCCGGGGCGGAAGCGGCGCACCCGGCGGCCAATCCCGTCAGCAGCAGCAACGTGGCAAGTCGGAGCAACAGCATTGATTGTGCCGGGCCAAGAGGTATCATCCGCGCGCGCACGGGGTCAACGACAACACCACCGATTGATGTGTCCGCGGGATCATACACGATGCAGCCTTTCGAGACGGTATATGTGAACAGCGCCATGGTCTCCTGCGACGGCAGCGGCGGCGCGCTCGGCCATCCCAAGGTTTATCTCAATCTCTCGGCGGACGGCGAGATCGAGTGTCCCTACTGCTCGCGCCTCTTCGTGCATGAATCGAAGCGCGGCCACGAAGCGCTGCCGGCACCGACGCAGCGCGCCGCCCACTCCCTGAAGCCTTGAGCAAGACCCGCCACGTCTATCTGGTCGACGGCTCGGGCTACATCTTCCGGGCCTATCACGCGCTGCCGCCGCTGACGCGCCCGGACGGAATGCCGGTCGGCGCCGTGTTGGGCTTCACCAACATGCTGTTGAAGCTGCTGCGCGAGACCGATGCCGATCACATTGCGGTGGTGTTCGACGCCGCGCGCGCCACCTTCCGCAACCGCATCTATGAGGGTTACAAGGCGCACCGTCCCGAGGCACCGGAAGACCTGGTGCCGCAGTTCGCGTTGGTGCGGGACGCGACCGACGCCTGCAACGTCGCCCGCATCGAGCGCTCGGATTACGAAGCCGACGATCTGATCGCGGCCTACGCCAAAGCCGCGGTCAAGGCGGGCGCCACCGTCACCATCGTCTCCTCCGACAAGGACCTGATGCAGCTGGTGAACGACCAGGTGCAGATGTTCGACCCGATGAAGGAAAGGCCGATCGGCGCCGCGGAAGTGCGGGAGAAGTTCGGCGTCGGACCCGAGCAGGTGATCGACGTGCAGGCGCTCTGCGGCGACAGCGTCGACAACGTGCCGGGGGTGCCGGGGATCGGGGTCAAGACCGCGGCGGAGCTCATCGGACAATACGGCACCTTGGAGAACCTGCTCGAGCACGCGCCGGAGATCAAACAACCGAAGCGCCGGCAGAATCTGATCGAATTCGCCGAGCAGGCGCGCATCTCGAAGCGGCTGGTGACCCTCGACACGGATGCGCCGCTGCCGCTGCCGCTGGACGATCTCGCCGTCCGTCCGCTGGATGCGGCGAAGCTCGGGCCTTTTCTCCAGTCCCAGGGATTCCGCGCCCTCATCAACCGCTACGGCGAGCTGCTGAAGGGCGCACCCGGCAATGCCGCCGCAACCGCGGCACCGAAGCCGGCACCCGCGTCGCCGGCGGCGCCAAAGCCGCGCGCGGGCAACGGTGCCATGGCGGTGGCGATGCCCGAGGGGCTCGCGTCGGCGGCGCAGAAATACGAACTGGCGCAGGACCAGGCGACGCTGGAGCGCTGGATCGCCCGCGCGGCGGCACAAGGCAGCCTCGCGATCGATATCGAGACGACCTCTCGCGACCCCATGCGCGCGGAGTTGGTGGGGATCGCGCTGGCGCTGGCGCCGGGCGAAGCTTGCTACGTGCCGCTGGCGCATCGGCGCGAGAGCGCAGGGAGCGATCTCGGACCGCTCGCAAGCGCCGCTGCCGAACCCCTGCGTCAGGTTCCCCGCGATCTGGCGCTCGCGCGACTGAAGCCGCTCTTGGAGGACCCGGCGGTCCTCAAGATCGGCCACGACATCAAGCAGAATGTCTTGTTGTTGCGCCGCCATGGCGTTGCGCTCGCGCCCATCGACGACACGCTGCTGCAATCCTTCGTGCTGGACGGCGGACGACACGGCCACGATCTGGACGAGCTGGCGGAACTCAACTTCGGCCGCAAGACCATCGCCTATAAGGACCTCGTGGGCAGTGGCAAGAGCGAGATCGAATTCGCGGCCGTGCCGCTCGATCGCGCGCGCGACTACGCCGCCGAAGACGCGGATATGACCTTGCGCTGCCATCGCCTGTTCCGGCCGCGTCTCGTCGCCGAGCATCGCCTCGCGTTCTACGAGCGGATCGAGCGGCCGTTGGTGCCGGTGGTGGCGGCGATGGAACGCGAGGGCATCCTGGTCGATCGCCGGCGCCTCAAGGAGCTTTCCGAGGATTTCGCTCAGCGCATGACCGAGCTTGAAAGCGAGATCCACAAGCTCGCGGGATACCCGTTCAACCTCGGCTCACCCAAGCAATTGGGCGAGGTGCTGTTCGAGAAGCTCCAACTTCCCGGCGGCAAGAAGATGAAGACCGGCGCCTACGGCACCGATGCGGCGGTGCTGGACGAGCTGGCGGAGCTGCATCCGCTGCCCCAACGAGTCCTCGACTGGCGCCAGCTCCAAAAGCTCAAGAGCACTTACGCCGATACGCTCGTCGACGAGATCAACCCCGAGACCGGCCGCATCCACACCCGCTATTCCCTGACCGGCGCGGTCACCGGGCGGCTCTCCTCCAACGACCCCAACCTCCAGAACATTCCGATCCGCACCGAAGAGGGGCGCAAAATCCGCCGCGCCTTCGTCGCGGCGCCGGGGCATCGCCTGCTCTCGGCCGATTACAGCCAGATCGAGTTGAGGCTCGCCGCCCACGTCGCCGATATCGAGCCGCTCAAGGCCGCGTTCCGCAGCGGCATCGACATTCACGCGATGACCGCGAGCGAGGTGTTCGGCGTGCCGCTCGACAAGATGGACGGCGCCACGCGCCGGCGCGCCAAGGCGATTAATTTCGGCATCATCTACGGCATCAGCGCCTTTGGCCTCGCGCGCCAATTGCAAATCCCCCAGGGTGAAGCGTCGGCCTATATCAAGGCCTATTTCGAGCGCTTTCCCGGCATCCGCGCCTATATGGAGCGCATGAAGCAGCAATGCCGCGAGCAGGGCTATGTGGAGACGCTGTTTGGGCGGCGTTGCTGGATACCGGGCATCAAGGACGGCAATGCCGCGCGACGTTCCTTCGCCGAGCGGCAAGCGATCAACGCGCCGCTACAGGGATCGGCCGCCGATATCATCAAGCGCGCGATGGCGCGGGTGTCGCCGGCGCTCGAGCGCGCGGGGCTCAAGGGGCGGATGCTGCTCCAGGTCCACGACGAGCTGGTCTTCGAGGTGCCGGAGGCCGAGGTCGAGAAGACCGCGGCCGTCGTCAAGGAGACCATGGAAGGTGCGATGGCGCCCCGCCACTCGCTCTCGGTGCCGCTGGTGGTCGAGACCGGCTCGGCCCAGAATTGGGACGACGCGCATTAAAGCGCTAACGCTTGCCCGGCGGAAATTTTTGCCGAGGGCGGCGCCGCCGTGCCGGCCCTATGTCGGGGTGATTCAACTCAAAAATTCGGCACGGTTTTTGCGCGAGTGAGGACTGGAAAGGCGGCTCCAATCCAAGAGCCGTCTCTGACAAATGAAGGTCCACGCGCCTCTCTTCACGCCGCCGCCACCCCCCGCGATCGCGCCGCCCGCGACAAACGCGAAGGGCGAAGCTCAGCCTGCGTCGAGCAACACGCGCATGGCCTTCGAGGAGTCGCTCGACCCCAAATCGGGTGCCGATCAACCGCGTCAGGCCGGCTACAAGAGCCGCGGCGGCCGCACCGTGTCTTCCTCGCGGCGACCACTCCCAACTGCGCAGCCGAGTGTGGCCCCGGCCACGCCTGTCGACACCGATGAACCGGCGGCGAAAAGCCTGCCAAACCCCCAGGGTCTCGGAAGCATCGTCGATATTCAGGTCTAGGCAAGCCGTGCGGCTCGGTGCCGTCCGGCAAGTTTTGTCCCTGCCAATTTTTCCGGCTTGGCTGCCCGCGGGTCGGTCACCACGACAAAAACAACGCTAAATCAATCTCTTATGAAATGCGAATTGCGTGGCACGCCTATTGCGGAAGGGGAGGTAGAACGCCCCTCACTCCCATAAGGACCACTGCCGTGGTGAACCGTTTCCGCCGTTCTCTTGAGCCGTTGACGCGATCGCCGGTGACAGGCGTCGCGCTCTTTGGCCTGTTCCTGCTGGCCGTGATCGCGCTCAGCACGCGAAGCCTCCTCGCCTTTTTCAGCATCGAGGGGCTCGCGATCGTCGTGGGCGGTGTCATCGCCGTGGCCTATCTAAGCTTCGAGGCCGAAGACGTGCGCGCTGCCCTCAACGCCATTGCCGCGATGTTCCGCGAGCGGCGCCGGCCATCGTCGGACAATCTGCATCGCGACATGGCGGAGATCATCGCCTGGGCCAGCATGGCCAAGGAGATGGGCATGCGCCGGCTCGAATGGAGCCTCGCCAAGCACGGCATCGCCGATCCCTTCGTCAAATACGGTCTTAACATGGTGGTGACGGGATACTCGCCCGAGGACGTGCGGGCGATGATGGAGACCGCGGCGGATGCTTGTCACGACCGCGACAGCGTGCCGGTCGACGTGCTGCAAAGCATGACCAGTCACGGTCCCGCCTTCGGCATGATCGGCACGCTCGTCGGCATGGTCGCGATGCTCTGCAGCCTCGGCGACGACGCTTCCGGCATCGGCTCCAGCCTTTCGGTATCCTTCCTCTCGACGCTCTACGGTGTCGTCTCCGCGCGCATGGTCTACATGCCCGCGGCCGCGCGGCTCCGCCAGGCGGTGGCGAAGCGGCGCTTCCGCAATCAGCTCATCATCGAGGGAATGGTGATGTTGGTGCGCGGCGAGACGCCTCACTACGTCAAGGACCGCCTCAATAGCTTCCTCCGGCCGGAGCGCCACGACTATCTCGACCAGTTCAAGCTCGCGCCGCAGCCGGCGCTCGAAGCGCCGCGCCTTAGGGTCGTGGGCGCATGAATGGAATTCGGCAAGCGCGGCGGGAGACGCCTAGTCACGTCGATGACTGGTTGATGACTTATGCCGACGTGATCACGCTGCTGCTGTGCTTGTTCGCGGTCTTCCTCTCGGTCTCGATCTCGAGCCGCGTGGCCCCGCACAAGACCGAGGTCGCGCGGGCGGTTTCGCTTCCCGTCCCGCAGCGCGCGCCGGCAACCGATGCGGCCCCCGAGGCGCCCGCCGACTCCGAGTTACCGCCGACCGTGGTTCAAGCCGCTCCTGCCAAGGCAAAGGCCGCTCCCGTCGAGGCGAGCACCATTGCAACGCCAACCCCCGCCGCGCCGCCTTCCGCGCCACCTGTGCCGGCTCTACCCGCCGCGCAGCCCACCTCGCCCAGCGCGATCGCTGTTCCGATCCCCGCGGCTTCGGTAACGCCCGAGGCAACGCCCGCCACCAAATCACCGGCGCCGGAGTTCAGGCCCGCGGGCGACCGGATTACGACCCTGGAGATGAACAGCGCCACGTTCTTTGACAGCGGCTCCGCGACCCTCAGCAAGGCCGGCGAAACGGTCTTGCAGGAGGTTGCCGTTGAATTGAAGCTGGACATGTTCCGCGATTACCAGATCACCGTCGAGGGCCACACCGACGACACGCCGATCCACACGTCGCAGTTCCCCTCCAACTGGGAACTCTCCACCGCGCGCGCGGCGGCCGTGGTTCATTTCTTCTTGGAGCAAGGAATCCCCGCGCGGAAACTGCGTGCCGCAGGTTATGCGGACACCTTCCCGAAGGCTCCCAACCGCGATGCCAACGGCAACGCCATCCCCGAGAATCAAAGTCAGAATCGCCGCGTGGTGATCCGGCTCGAAAAGATCGACAAGGCGGAGCGTCCGGCGGAGACGTCAGCGGGCACCACCCTCGTCCCACCATTGGATTTGCAGTAGGGAGAACAGGGGACGCAGGGCTTCGGAGCGTGATACGGTGAGAGAAAGCGCCTTCCTCGATCGTCACTCCCCGGGGACTTGACCTCGGGCGCACCATGACGCGACGAGGAAATGGCGGTTCCCGTCATCGGCTCAAAAGGAGGCCCGCGCCCATGAAAACAACCGTCGTCGATCAGGATTACGCCGTGGCGTCCCAGGTGACAGCCGCCGATATCGCCGACTTGGCCGGCGAGGGCGTCCGCACCCTCATCAACAACCGGCCGGACGGCGAAGAACCGGGTCAGCTTTCTTCATCCGAAGCCAGGGAGAAAGCGGCGAAGCTCGGCATGACCTATCTCTATATTCCCGTCCAGACCCCCACCATCTCGGCCGCGGATATCGAAGCGACGGCACAGGCGCTCAAAACGGCGCCGCGGCCGATCGTCGCCCACTGCCGCTCGGGCACGCGCTGTTATCTGCTCTGGGCGGCGGTACAAGCGCTCGCGGGAAAAGATCCGGCACAGCTCGTCATGCGGGCGGCGGGCGACGGCTACGACATCCGCGCCCTGCCCGATCTGCTGCGGCGGATTGGACGCGCGTAGATCAGCGCACCGCGCTCGTGAGAGCGGAGGCGGCTTGGCGAGCTTTCTGCCAGAGATTGCGAAAGGGCTGGAGATAGAGGCGGGCGACGCCTCGGAATTCCCGCTGCTCTCCCCCGTGCAGGCCGAACGCAATCGCCTCTTCCTCGGTCGGCAGGTAAAGCGTGCCGGTGAGCCGGTCCCAAAAGTTGAAGATCTGCGCGAAGTTCTTGTCGGCGTGCCGGGGATCGCTGCTGTGGTGGATCAGATGCATCGCCGGGCTGCTGATATGCCGCGCGATTGCCGCCGGATACATTACCCAGACCTGGGAGTGGCGGAGGTGATAGCCCGCCACGAGGAAGACAAACATCACGATGTTGACGCCGTTGATGGCAAAGAGCTTCGGAGGCTCGCCATAAAGGAAACCGAAAATGCCGGCGCTCAGCCCTATCAACGTCGCGACCGTCGTCACGTTGATGCAGAGCTCCAGAGGGTGGACCCGGAACACCGTGATCGGCGTCAGTACCTCGGCCGAATGATGCACTTTGTGGAATTCCCAGAGCACGGGAATGCGGTGGTGCAGATAGTGCGCGAGGAACAGGCCACCGTCGATCGCGAGGATGTTGACGGCGGTATAGATCGCCTGCGCCGGGAACGCCGCCGTCCAGCCAAGATCGGTGGTGCCGAACGCGCCCGCCAGCGCCATTCTGGTTGTCACCTCCATGGCGCCGCCGGAGGTCCAGAACTCCGGTATGGTCAGGAGCACCAGGAAGCTGTTGATGAGCCAAAGCGCATAGTCCGCGATCGCGGACGGATGCGTCATCAGAGCGCGCGGAAAGCACAAAGCAATGACATGTCGCCAAGCAAGCGGCCGCTTGCGGCGGATATTGGCGGCAAGGGCGATCGCTCCGGCACAAAAAAGATAGAACCAATAAATGCGGTCGCCCGGCTGAAACAGTAACTGAGTGAGAGGAGTGGCGGCGGCCTGGAGGAGGTCGAACAAGGTCTCCATCGATGCTCCTCAAGTCACGCCGCGACCGCAGGCGGTGCGCGCGCCCCCGCGATGCTCCCGCGGGAACGCAAGAACCCATCCTGATTTACCGACGCTTCGATAAATGAAGCCTTAACGGATTGGGCGGAGCGCGAGGTCGCTCGATGGGCTCCCCTTGGAGCGCAGCCAGAAAGTAGGAAGTCTCCCTCGGTGGTGCCCTAAGGCAGCTCATCCCCCATAGATTTGGATGCTTTCGGCGACGGAATCGGCGACATGTTCTTTCGTGATGACCCCCACGATATTCTCAGGCCGAGGAATGCCCGAGCCGCTAACGACAAGGGTCATGATCCCGTGCTTGCGCCACAAACGGCGGATCACGTCGAAGGCGATGTCGTCCTCGCGGGCGATGGTGAATCGATGACTGGCCAGGTCACCGAGGGTTATCCGTCCGACTGCGGCTTCAGGAGAACGTCGAAGCGCCGTATTCACGCGCAGCACCCCTTCGACCCGGTTTTCTTTCGTCACGACCACGTGCCGCATGCGGCCGCGATGATCGGGCTCGCTGAGAAACGCTTCGAAGCTCATCTCGGCCGGCAACAGCAGGACGTCCTTGTCCATGACCTCCCGCGCGCGCCGGACCAGAAACATGTTCTGATGCAGCGCTTTCGGAAGCGATTGACCGCGGCGAAACAGCTTCATCGTGTAGATATTCTCTCGCGACAACAGACGGCGCACGCCGACGCTGAGCGCAACGGCAATGATCATCGGCATCACGATGTCGTAGTCCCGGGTCATCTCGAAGATCATGACGATGGCCGTCATCACGGCGCCGGTGCCGCCCCCCACCATCGCGCCCATGCCCACCATCGCAAAGGAAGGAATGCTGATGGGAAGCGGAACATGGAGCGCCACAAATGCCGCGGCGAAGGCGCCGCCGATCGTGGCGCCCATGAACAATGATGGCGAGAAGATTCCTCCCGACGATCCCGAGCCGAGGCTCACGGAGGTAGCGGCGAGCTTGCAGGCGAACAGCAGCGCCAGGAGCCCCGCGGCGGAGAGGGGCCCAACCAGGATCGCCTGTATCGTCGCGTACCCGACGCCCTCCACGTAGTAATGCCCAAAGTTCTGCTGCAGCGCGTAGATCAGGACTCCCACCAACGCCATGCCGAGAATATGCCGCGCGTAGCGGTTCTTGATTTTGTCGAACAGGTCTTCGGCGAGATGCAGGCCGCGGATGAAGGCGGTCGCGGCAACGCCGATGATGGCCCCGAGGACGCCATAGAGGCACAAGATGAGCGCCGCGGAGAGATCGGTTCCCAGCGCCGGCAGGGAAGGAACCAGAAACGCGGGTTGAGGACCGAGGAAGTATCGGCCGACGAACGTCGCCGTGCCGGTGGAGATGGCAACTGGCAGAAACGTTCGAACGCTGACCTCGGGCATCATCAATTCGACGGCGAACATGACGCCGCCGATCGGCGTGTTGAACGTGGCGGCGATGCCCGCGCCGGCCCCCGCCGCGACCAGCGTGATCCGCTGGCCCGCAAGCATCGGAACGATCTGGCCCAGTGTCGAGCCAAGGGCCGAGCCGATCTGAATGATCGGACCCTCGCGGCCCACCGCCGCGCCGCTGCCGATCGCGAGCGCGGATGCGAGCGATTTGATCAGCGCGACAACCGGGCGAATGACTCCCGCGCGATAGTAAATGGCGTCCATCACTTCGGGAACGCCATGCCCCTTCGCCTCCGGCGCAAAGGTGTTTACGAGAAAAGTGACGCCGATCGCGCCGACGACCGGCACCAAGATGACGAGAGCGCCCCAAGGACTCGGCGGCGTGAAGACATTGGCGTCGAAGTTGATCGAGAACCGTCCCAGGAACAGAAGGTTGTGAATGAAGCCGATGAGATCGCGGAACAAGACCGCGCCGATGCCGGTCACGACGCCGACGACGAAAGCCAAGATCGATAGATAGGGAAGACTGATGCCCCGACGCTCCCGAGATTCATTTCGGACACCCGGCCTTGCCGATCGGCCGGCCTTGTTCGCGTCGCCGCCACCTGAGTTGTCTCGCATCGGAGCTCTTCGTCTCGCAATCCATTCGATCCAACCTGTGCCCTTTACGCGCTGCAGGAAGCAACGTCAATTTTCACGCCGACGCGTGATGCTTTAGCGTTCAACTGGAAATGCGAGTGTCTGAACTTGCCTAAAGCCGCCCGCGCTGGGACTATTGCGATCGGGCGTCCCCGGCAATCGCCGCCCAGAGGGATCGGACCATGAAGCGTCTCCATGTCCACGTGGCCGTGGACGATCTCGCGAAGTCGATCGGCTTCTATTCGACTCTGTTCGCGGCCGGACCAACGGTGGTCAAATCCGACTACGCCAAGTGGATGCTGGAAGATCCCCGGGTCAACTTCGCGATCTCGACTCATGGCAGCAAGCCGGGGCTCGATCATCTCGGCATCCAAGTCGAAAGCGAGGCCGAGCTCGGCGAAGTCTATGAGCGCCTGAAGCGCGCGGAAGGGCCGGTATTGGAGGAGGGCGCCACTACCTGCTGCTACGCGCAATCCGAAAAGTCGTGGATCATCGATCCGCAGGGTTTGGCTTGGGAAACCTTCCACACCATGGGCGAAAGCACGGTTTACGGCAACGGTGTGGGCGACCAACTGAAAGCGATGGCATCGGCTTGCTGCGCGGAAGCGCCCGACGAAGCCAAGGCGCCGGCGCGCACAGGCGCCTGCTGCGGGGATTGATTGACGTGCGACGTGCCGCGTCCAAGGCTAGGTTCGAACGCGAAATCGCTCGATCACGTCTTCGTTGATGGAAATTCCAAGGCCGGGTCCCGAGGGGATTGGAACGTCGCCGTGCACGAGGCTTGGAAGTCCTGACACCAGGTCATTCCTAAGCGGGCTCTGCGTGACCGGATACTCGTTGAACTGCGCTGCCTCCGCGCTCGCCATCCAGTGCAGCGAGGCGGCGAGGCTGATGCCCGTGCCGAAGCAATGGGGAACGCACCACACATTGGCCTCGTGGGCGAGGCTCGATATTTTTCGCGCGATAGTCGGCCCACCGGCGCGCCCGATGTCCGGCTGAACCACTTTGAGGCCGGCCTTGATCAGCTCGTCGAAGAACCGGATTGCTTCGTCCGCTTCGCCTCCGGCAATCCGGCCGTGAGCCACCCGACACAATTTTCGGTAACCCTCGAGATCGTCGGGATTGAGCGGCTCTTCGAGCCATAGGATGTTGTACTCGCCAAAGAGCCACCCGGCATACCGGATCGCGGTGTCCGCGCTCCAGCGCCGGCCGGCGTCCACCATCAGGGCGAAGTCGTCGCCCACGACATCTCGAATGGCCCGCATCATGCGACGATCGAAGCCCTCGTCATAGCCGAACGATCCCCAGCCGAACTTCATGGCGGTGAATCCACCCTCGATCCGCTGGGCCGCAATCTCTGCGGCTTCCTCGACGGTTTCGGGGAACAGCATGCTGGCATAGGCGCGAACCCGGTCGCGCCGCGATCCCCAGAGTGCATGGCACGGCTTGCCCGCAACCTTTCCGGCGATGTCCCAAAGCGCGGTGTCGATTGCCGAGATCGCGTGTATCACGACGCCGCGCCGGCCATACCAACTGCTCGCGTCATACATCTCGTGCCATCGCGTCGGCGGGTCGAGCGGGTCCTTTCCGATGAGCGCCACCCCGAGCCCGTGCCGATGCGGGGTTGAACGCGGCGCATCGATGATGGCGCGCACGACGGTGCCGCTGGTGACCGCCTCGCCATATCCGGTGTGCCCGGTGTCGGTTGTGACCCGCACAACCATGACGTCCTGCGTGCCGTCCGATTTGTTCTCGACCGTCGGTAAGCGCAAGTGCAATGCGTCGACGCCTGTTATTTCCACGATTCCTCCGATGCGCGGCCTCAAGCTCACCCGCGAGTTGCGATGGGAGCGGATTCGTCTCGAAGGTCGCTCACTCTTTGGCTCTCCATTTGTCCATTTCTGTTATGATCCCCACAATCAAATCATAAATCATGGGTGGGGAATTGCCATGCCACGCTCGGTCTCGCTGATCTTTGCGATCGCATTCGCGCTTGCGGGCGCCCGCATCGCAGTCGCCCAGGAGTTCCATTTCGAAGCGGAGCCTCTGATCAAGGACTGCGGCGACCCTTCTTACGACAAGGCCGTGAAGGATGGCATTACGCTCGGTATCGCGCCGGTGCCGCTCTACAGCGGCATCGATCCGCAGACGAAGCAGGCTTACGGACTGGACGTCGAGATAAATCAGGGTGCGCTCGGCTGGCTCGGAATCAAACAGATCAATTACGAGATCATGCCGTTTTCGCAACTCATCGCGGCGCTGCTCGCAAAGCGCGTCGACGTCATCGCGACGAACATCCACTACACGCCGGATCGGATAAAGGTGATCTCGTTCACCGGACCCGCATGGTGGTACGGGCCGGGCATCATCGTGCGAAAGGGCAATCCGACCGGGCTCAAATCGTTTGACGACCTGAAAGGCAAGGAGATCGGCGCCATGGCCGGGACCTCGGCCGACGAGTATCTACAGCACATGGGCGCGACCGTCGTGCCGTTCCGGACGAACCCCGAGCATTTTGTCGCCGTGGCGCAGGGGCGGATCGCCGCGGTAATGGACGACGACGTGAAATTTCTCGCCTATATGAAGGCCAATCCAGATCAGCCGCTGGAGATGGTGCCCAACGTCACGGTCCCCGACGAATTGATCTTCAAGTATGGCTACGGATACGCGCGCTATGCGCTCCGCAAAGAAGACTGCAGCTTGCGTTTGGCCTATACGTCGGCGCTCGCCGAGATTCGCGGCAATGGCATGGTGTCCGCGATCTTGAAGAAGTACGGGCTCAGCAATCGCAATCTCTTTTTCTTTCCAGCGAACTAAAGTCGGTCCTCCACCAGCCGGGGCGATCGCGGATCGAGCCGCCGCGCACGCTCCGACGCCCGCGCGATCGTCGGAAGCCGCTCGAACTCGCTCGATCCTGCTTTAGACTGCGGGCCGAGCAGGGACCGTTGTTCCTGCCGCTCTCGCCAAGGGGCATGGCATGCAACTCATCGACCTGGAAGTGACGCGACAGTATCTGGGAGTTCTGCTGCAAGGTCTGCGGCTCACCGTCCTTCTCGCGATCATCGTGCTACTCCTCTCGCTTGCGCTCGCAATTCCGGTGGCGGTTGCGCGCATGTCGCGCAATCCGCTCGTGCGAATTCCGATCGACGCTTATGTCGAGTTGATGCGCACGACCCCGCTGATCCTGCAGCTGATCTACATCTATTACGTATTGCCGGGTTTTGGCATCAAGCTCGACCCGCTGACGGCGGGTATCATCGGGCTCACGCTGCACTACACGGCCTATATCGGCGAAGTTTATCGCAGCGGCATAGACGCCATTCCCCGCGGGCAGCATCACGCGGCGGCCGCGCTCGGCATGACCAGCCTGTTGGCCTTCCGTCGCATCATCTTGCCGCAGGCGCTGAGGATCGTGACGCCGGCGCTGGGAAATTATTTCATTACGATCTTCAAGGACACCGCGTTAACCTCGGTGATGACCGTGCAGGAGTTGATGTTCACGGGCGAGATCATCTCGGCTCGGACGTATCAATATTTTCCGATCTACACGCTGATCCTGCTGATTTATTTTGCAATCGGCTATCCCTCCGCCCAGTTCGTGCGCTATCTGGAGCGCGCGACATCGAGGGGCGAAAAACTTCGGTAGCCCATGGACGGAAGAGACGCCCGCGGCACGATTACCGAGCGCCATGATTGAAGCGATCGACATTCACAAAAGCTTTGGCCCGCTTGAGGTGCTGCGGGGCATCTCGCTCAAGGTCGATCCCAGCGAGGTGGTCTGCCTGATCGGGCCTTCGGGCAGCGGCAAGTCCACGCTGCTCCGCTGCCTCAATCTTTTGGAGCAGCCGGACAAAGGAACGATCAAGCTGAACGGCGAGCAGGTGTACTTCGATTGGATCGAAGGCCGGAAGGTGCCGCATGGGGCAAAGCGTATTGCGCGCGTGCGGACGAGGCTCGGCATGGTGTTTCAGGAATTCAACCTGTTTCCGCACCTGACGGTGCTCAAAAACATCATCGAAGCTCCGGTCCACGTGCTTGGCATGGAGAGGGCGGCGGCCATCGAAAAGGCCATGACGCTGCTCGCCAGAGTTGGGCTCGCGGACAAAGCAAACGCCTATCCTGACCAACTCTCGGGCGGCCAGCGGCAGCGCACGGCGATCGCCCGCGCCCTGGCCATGGACCCGATCGCGATGCTGTTCGATGAACCTACATCGGCGTTGGACCCCGAGCTCGTCCACGAGGTGCTGGAGGTCATGCGGCAGTTGAGCGCCGACGGCATGACCATGATCATCGTGACGCACGAAATGAACTTCGCGCGTCAGGTGGCGAGGCGCGTCATTTTCATGGACGAGGGGCGGATCGTCGAAGAAGACACGCCAGAGCGCGTGTTCGAGCATCCTCGGGAAGCACGCACGCGCAGCTTCATCAAGACGATCGTGAACCGATGAGCTCGCGAGGCCGCCTCACGCGGCGTGGATGCCGGCTGCCTTTACGTCCGCACCGACGTGGCTCTCGAAGCGCTTGAAGTTCTGCTCGAAGCGCTTGGTGAGTTCGCGCGCGGTATCGTCATAGGCGTTCTTGTCCGACCACGTGTCGCGCGGGTTCAGCACCTCCGGCGGAACGCCAGGGCAGCTCTGCGGCACGTTCAATCCGAAAAACGGATCGCGCCTGGTGGGGACACCCTTGAGATCGCCCGCGAGCGCCGCGCGAACGAGCGTTCGAGTGTGCTGGATCTTCATGCGCTGCCCGACGCCGTAGGCGCCGCCGGACCAGCCGGTATTGACCAGCCAGCATTCGGTCTTGTGCTGGCGGATGCGGTCACCCAGCAACTTGGAATAAGTCGTGGGATGGCGCGGCATGAAGGGCGCGCCGAAGCAGGTGGAGAAAGTCGCCTGCGGTGCATTCCCCATGCCGCGCTCGGTGCCGGCGACCCGCGCCGTGTACCCCGAAAGAAAGTGATAGGCCGCCTGGTCGGGCGTGAGGCGCGAAATCGGCGGCAGCACGCCGAACGCGTCCGCCGTCAGCATGATCACGTTGGCGGGATGCCCGGTCATGCCGGCGAGGTTCACGTTGGGGATGAAGTCGATCGGATAGCACGCCCGGGTGTTCTCGGTCAGGCTGTCGTCGTCGAAATCGGGGACGCGCGTCACCGGGTCGAGCACCACGTTCTCCAGCACCGTGCCGAAGCGGAGGGTCGCCGCATAGATTTCGGGTTCCGCCTCGGCTGAGAGGCGGATCGCCTTGGCGTAGCAGCCGCCCTCGAAGTTGAAGAGGCCTTTGGCGCCCCAACCGTGCTCGTCGTCGCCGATCAAGGTGCGGGTGCCGTCGGCCGAGAGCGTCGTCTTACCGGTGCCGGAAAGGCCGAAGAACACCGCGCTGTCGCCCTTGGGTCCGACATTGACGGAGCCGTGCATCGGCAGCACGTCGCGCGGCGGCAGCAGGAAGTTCAGCAGCCCGAACACCGATTTCTTGATCTCGCCCGCATAGCGCGTGCCGCCGATCAGCACCAGCCGCTCGGTGAAGTTGACGAGGATGAAAACCTCGGAGTTGAGCTTGTCGAGCATCGGCGTCGCTTCGAAATAGGGCGCGTGGATGATGGTGAAAGCCGGCCGGAAGCTCTTGAGCTCGGAGGCCGTGGGGCGCAAAAACATGTTGCGCGTGAAGAGGCTGTGCCAGGCGCTATCGCTGACGAGCCGCACGTTGAGGCGGTAGTCGGGATCGGCACCGGCGAAGCAGTCGGTGACGAAGGCCTCGTGCCCCTGGAAATGCGCGAGCATGCGATGCTTCAAGCTTTCGAACACCGCGGGCGAGACGCGCTGATTGATCGTGTTCCAGTCGACCTCGTGTTCCGTCGCCGCGTCGGCAACGATGAACTTGTCGCGAGGCGTGCGTCCCGTGTGCACGCCTGTCACCGCGACGAAGGCGCCGCCCGCCGCGATCTCGCCTTCATGCCGGCGAATCGCGTGCTCGTACAGTAGCGGCACGCTCAGATTCCAATGGACCGCGGCGAGGCGGCGGAATCCCTGCTCCTCGAGACTCAAGCTGCTCTTAAGGCCGACTTCGCGCGGTGTGCCGTCCATCACGGTGCTTCCCCCTTAACCTTAACGCGTTTTGGGAGTCGTTTCTGCGCGGGACCATAGCCGAGGCTCGCTGCGTCGGCAATGTGCGGCTTCAGCCGTTCAGCAGCTCGGCTGCGTTCACCCAGTGGATTCGCCCGAAGCCCGCGACCAGATGCGCACGGTCCACCGAAACTCGATACAGCCGAAAATCCTTGAAACCGGCATAAAGCTTGGCCGAGGGATGGCGCGCCAGGAATCGGTCGAGGGAACCTGCGTGCGCGGTCTCGATCGCCCGCCCCAGCACAGTCACCCGGGGGCCGGTCAGGGGATCGTCGAGACCCGCCGTCCCATCGTAGAGCAGCGAAACCCGCGCCTCGGCCTTGATGTTCTTGGCGTGCTCCGCCAGGTCCGAAAGCAGCAACAGCGGCTCGCCCGCGTCATCGAGCGCCGCCAGCACCAGCGAAGCAAAAGGCCAGCCCGCGTGCGATGTCGCGAGCGTCGCCCGGTCTATTTGGCGCATCAGTCGCCGCACTTCGGCTGCTGGAGTGTCATCCGCCATGGCAGAGGAATCTTAGCGGGGCGCGGCCCGGCGGCAATGGGGCACTGTGGGTGGCCGCGCCATCAAACGCGCTTGACCTCCCCCCCCGTAAAGGACGGAGGGGCCGCAATGCAGCAAATCCTTGACGGAGGCACCCCCGCGGGACGACATGAAGAACCGAGAAGTACCCCAATCCGGCCGCAAAGCCGCCACAGATGCTTGCGAGGTTAGTTGAAATGAAGGCGACACCGCCACTACCTCAGGGACATCAGAAGGATCGCTCCGTGGGCACGATTGCGCTGGTGGATGATGATCGGAACATCTTGACCTCGGTCGCGATGGCGCTCGAGGCCGAGGGCTTCACCGTGCGCTGCTACGCCGACGGCTCGGAGGCGCTGCGGGGCATTTCGCAGCAGCCGGTCGACCTTGCGATTCTCGACATCAAGATGCCGCGTATGGACGGGCTCGAGCTGCTGGGGCATCTGCGCAAGCAAAGCAAGATGCCGGTGATCTTCCTGACCTCGAAGGACGACGAGGTCGACGAGGTTCTGGGCCTTCGCATGGGTGCCGACGACTACATCAAAAAGCCGTTCTCGCAGCGGCTGCTGGTCGAGCGCATTCGCGCGCTGTTGCGGCGCGGCGAGATGGCGCGCGGCGAGGCCGACGGCGAGCCCGTGGTGCAGCGCGGCGATCTCGTGCTCGACCCGGCGCGGCATCAATGCACCTGGAAGAACGAGCCGGTCGATCTCACCGTCACCGAATTCCTGATCCTAAAGGCGCTGGCGCTGCGCCCCGGCCATGTAAAGAGCCGGGACCAGCTGATGGACAGCGCCTATGGCGAGCACATCTATGTGGATGACCGCACCATCGACAGCCACATCAAGCGGCTCCGGAAGAAATTCAAGGCGGCCGATGGGGAGTTCGCGCAAATCGAGACCCTCTACGGGGTGGGCTATCGCTACCGCGACCGATGAACGAGCGCCGCGCGACGCCGGCACCGCGGCGCAAGCACCCGCGCCCGCCGCGATAACGGTCGATCCTGACGATCGGCCCCACGAACCCCCGCGCGTCCTTCGGCCCCGAATCTCGCCGCTGACGCGGCGCATCCTCGCCGTCAACGTGCTGGCGCTCGGATTGCTCGGCCTCGGATTCCTTTATCTTGGCGAGTACCGCAGCAGCCTCATCGACACCGAGCTCGATTCGCTCAAGACCGAGGGTGAAATCTCCGCCGCGGCGCTCTCGGAGGGTGCGGTTTATCAAAGCCCCGGCGAGGCCGAATATTTGATCCCCGACCTCGCGCGGCAAATGCTGCGCCGATTGGTGGAGCCGGCGCGCACGCGCGCGCGGCTCTTCGACGCCAACGGCACACTGATCGCCGACAGCCGGTGGGTCGAAGGCTCGGACGAGCACGTGCAGATCGAAGTGCTGCCGCCGCCGGAGCATCAGACTTTGTTCGATCGACTCTGGGATGACGCGGTCGGCCTGGTGCTACGGTGGATGCCTCGCAGCGCCGACTACCCGGCCGAGCGCGAAATCGTGGCTCCGACCTCGCGGGACTTTCCCGAGGTGGAAACGGCGCTCCGTGGCGAGAGCGGACACGAGATCCGCCGCGATCCCGAATCCGGCGATCTCGTGCTGAGCGTGGCGGTTCCCGTGCAGCACTACCGCGAGGTGCTGGGTGTGGTGATGATTACCACCAACAGTCACCGCGTGGAACAGGAGGTGCGCGCGGTTCGGGTCGAGGTGCTGAAAGTGTTCCTGTCGGTGCTCGGCGTCACCGTTCTGCTGTCGATCTATCTCGCGGGCGCCATTGCGCGCCCGATCAGGCGGCTCGCGATCGCCGCCGAGCGGGTGCGTCATGGCCATGGCCGGCAGGTGCCGATCCCCGATCTCACCCAACGCCGGGACGAAATCGGCGAGCTCTCGGGCGCGCTGCGCGAGATGACTGACGCGCTCTGGCGCCGGATGGACGCGATCGAGCATTTCGCGGCCGACGTCGCGCACGAGATCAAGAACCCGCTTACCTCGCTTAAGAGCGCGGTCGAGACCGCGGCGCGGGTCGCCGATCCGGAAAAGCAGCGCCAGCTCCTCGCCGTCGTTGTGGAGGATGTGGCACGCCTCGATCGTCTCATCACCGACATCTCCGATGCCTCGCGCCTCGATGCTGAAATGAGCCGGATCGAACCCGAACCGGTGCCGATCGCCGACATGCTGGAAGCGCTGGCGGAACTGCACGAGGCGGGGCGCAAGGAGGATGGCCCCGTCCTCGTCCTGGCGCTGCCGTCGGGTGCCGGGCGCCAGGCGCTCACCGTGCAGGGCATGGAAAGCCGCCTCGGTCAGGTGTTCCGCAACCTGATCGCCAACGCGGTGTCCTTCAGCCCGCCGGGCGGCACCATCCGCGTTACGGCGCAGCGAAGCGGCGGCTTTGTCGTCGTGACGATCGAGGATGACGGCCCCGGCATCCCCGAGGGCAAGCTCGAGGCGATCTTCGACCGCTTCTATTCGGAGCGGCCCGCGGGCGAGAAGTTCGGGACCCACTCCGGTCTCGGCCTCTCGATCTCCAAGCAGATCGTCGAGGCGCATCGCGGCACGATCCGCGCCGAAAACCGCCGCGACGCGAACGGCGCCGTCGTCGGCGCGCGCTTCATCGTGCGTCTCCCGGCGGGGTAGGCGACACCGCTGCGGCGATCACCATGAGGCCATCGCGATAGCTCGGATAATCGAGCCGCACGCCGAGGGCCTTGATGCGGCGGTTCGAGACGCGCTTGTTGTCGGCATAGAAACTCCGCGCCATCGCCGAGAGATCGGCGGCTTCGAAGTCGATCAGCGGGGGCGGTGCCACGCCCAACAGCTTCGCCGCGAATGCGACTACTTCTTCCGAGGGGGCCGGATCATCGTCGCAGACGTTGTAGACCGCGCCCGGTTCCGGCCGCGCGATCGAGGCGCGGAGGACCTGGACCACGTCGTCCACGTGGATGCGCGAGAACACGTGGCCCGCTTTGCGAACGCGCCTTGCCGTCCCGGCGCGCAGCGCATCGAGTGCGCTTCGCCCGGGCCCATAGATGCCGGCCAGACGGAAGATGTGCACGGGAAGGCCGTCGGCGAAGAGTGCGCGCCAGCCACCCTCCGCCGCGACCCGGCGCCGGCCGCGCTCGCTGGTGGGCAAAAGCGGCGCCATTTCGTCGACCTCGGCGCCGCCGCGATCCCCATAGACGCCGGTGGTGGAGAGGTATGCGATCCATTGAATTGCGGGATTGGTTTTCGCAATCGGGCCACCGCTCGCCAATCCGGCCCGCGAAGACTCGTTTTCCGCGCGCGCGCCGCCGCCCGCCAACCCGGCCCGCGCGCGTAATGCATCACCGCAAAGATCCAGTACCGGATCGCCGAGTTCGTCCGGCGGCACGGAGCTCAGCACATGACTCGCCTGCGCAAGCAGCGCGCTCCCATCGTCGAGCCACGCTTCGCGCGAGAAGGGCAGGACCTCGAAGCCTTCGGCCGCGAGACGCCGGAGGGCGGCTGCGTCGCGGCTGGTGCCAATGATGCGCCAACCTTCGTCGCGAAGCGCGCGCGCCAGCCGCGTCGCGCAATAGCCAAGCCCGAAGCAAAATAGAGTCGGCTGATGGATCTCCGGCAAGGAGCTAGTCCGCCGCCGCCGTCGCCGGTGTGAATTCGAGCGCGTGCGCCAGCGCCCGCTGCCGCCAGCGCGCCCAGAAGCCCAGCAACACGCAGATTCCAGCGCCAACCGCGAGCGGAAGCCGCAAACCGTAACCCGAGGAAAATATCCCGATCAGCAGCGCGTTGAGCGCGGGACCACCGCGGAAGATCATGCCGTAAAGCCCCATGACCCGCCCGCGCATGCTGCGGTCGACGGCGCTCTGCACCAAAGTCTGCGCGGCGATGCCGGTGACGACCAGCGCCATCCCGGCGATGAAGAGAAAGACCAGCGCCAGCCAGAAATTGGTGGTGGCGGTGAAGGCGAACAGGGCGCCGGCCAGCACGAAGGTGAAAGCGACCGTGATGCCGGTGAGACCATCGAGTCCGGGGCGTCGCGCCATCCAGAGCCCGCCGGCCATGGCGCCGAGTCCGGTCACGGCGACGAGCCAGCCGAGACCTTCGCGCCCGCGCTCGAACACCGCATCGGCGAAGCCGGGCATCATCTCGATGAAACCGCGCGCGGCGAACGAGCTCAACATGAACAGCACCAGCATCGGCCCGATGCCGGGATGGCGAAACGCATAAATGTAGCCCTCGATCGTGGAGCTGAGCATGCGCCGTCCGCCGCTGCTCACCTGCCGCTCCTCGACCAGTCGATCGAGCCGCGCAAGCGAGATTTGAAAGGCGACGTAGAACAGCGCATTCAAGATGAATGCAAGAGAGGTGCCGCCGTGCGGGAGGCCGGGAAACCATGCGCTCCCCCGCGCGATCACGACGCCGGCAAGCGCGGGCCCGATGAAGCGGGCGTTGTTGAAGACGATCGAGTTTATCGCAACGGCCGAGGGCAAGGTGTCCCGGTCGACAAGGCTCGGGATCAACGCCAGGCGCGCCGGCTGCGCCATGGCGTTGCACGCTCCCAGCACCAGCGTCAGTAGGAATAGGCTCCAAATTTCGATTGCGCCGATAAGCGTCAGCGCGGCGAGCAGACTTGCCTGAACCATCCCTGCGAATTGAGTACGGCGGAGCACCCAAATCCGGTCGCGGCGGTCGGCGAGCGCTCCGGCGAGCGGGCTCAGCACCACGGTCGGGAAAAGGTCCGCGAACGAGACCAAACCGAGCCAAACACCCGAATGGGTAAGTTCCCAGGCGAGCCAACCGACCGAGACGCGCTGCAGCCAGGTGCCGATCAGCGAGATTGCGTTCCCCGCCACGTAAATTCGGTAGTTACGGGCGCGAAAGGCCCGCACGATGTTGCCAAACCCCGCTTCGGATGCTGTCACGCCGTCACCGCTTCGCCCGCTGCGCGGAGCGGAAAAAGCCCCACACGCGCAAATGTTACCAGAGCGCGACTCTGAAAAGATTGATTAAATCGCTCTGGGCAGCTATGCGTCTTCTCCGTGGACCGGGGGGAGCGGTCCGCCGTTCGAGGTGCGGTCAAAAAACCCAGGCTAAACTGGCGACCCGCCCGTGTGGCGACCAACAGACCGATGTGTATAATGGTTTGTTGGTATTTTTGGCGGGTACTGAAGACCGGCATCGGGCACCGGACAGGCGGTATTTCGGCATGAAGCGAGTCATCATCGCGCTGCTGTTCCTCGCGCTGTTGGTAGGCGGCGGCGTTGCCTACCAAACCTTCAGGTTGAAGGCTGCGGAAGTAGCTGTGCCCGGAAAGAGCGCGCCTCTTTCGGTGCCGGTGATGGTCACCGCCGTCGCGCGCAAAGCAATGCCGGTGCAGATCGAGGCAATCGGCACGGTGCAGCCGATCTCCACCGTCGCGGTCAAATCGCGCGTCGACGGGCAGATTGCCGAAGTCAGGGTCACCGACGGGCAATATGTGCATCAGGGCGACGTGCTGTTCGTGCTCGATACCCGCGAGGGCGAGGCATTGTTGGCTCAGGCGCAGGCACAGCTCGCGCACGATCGCGCGCAGCTCGAGAATGCGCAGCGCGAGACTCAGCGCTACCGCCCGCTGACCGAGAAGCAGTACGTGTCGCGCGAACAGATGGATCAGTTGGTGACAACGGCCGCGGCGCTCGAGGCCTCGGTGGCGGCCGACCAGGCCACGGTCGATACCTTCAAGGTGCGCCTCACCTACAACACGATCGTGGCGCCGATCGATGGTCGCATCGGCGTGGTCGCGCTCAAGGCCGGCAACGAGGTCAAGGCGCAAGATACGATCACCATGCTCACCATCAACCAGATCAAGCCGATCTACGTCGCCTATTCGGTGCCGCAGAGCAATCTCCCGGCGATCCGTGAGGCGCTGCATGCGGGAAATGTCCCGGTCACGGTTTCCATTCCTGGTGACAGCGGCGGCGCCGACACCGGCCGGGTCTTGCTGTTCGACAACCAAATCGACACCGCCACCGGCACCATCGGGCTGCGCGCAATCTTCGATAACAACGACGAGCGGCTCTGGCCTGGCGAGTTCGTCAATGTGACCACGACCTTGCGCACTGAGCCGGATGCCCTGGTCATTCCGCAGGCGGCCGTTCTGGTCGGCCAGAACGGCAACTACGTTTATGTGATCAAATCCGACAATACCGCCGAGGTACGCCCCGTCACAGTGAACCGGACAGTCGGGAATGAGACCGTCATAGAGAAAGGACTCGCCGAAGGCGAGCGCGTAGTGACCGACGGGCAATCGAGGGTTACCGACGGCACGCGTGTCGAGATCCGCAACAGTGAGCGCACGGGACAGGCGGAGCGCTCCTCATGACGATGCCGGAGACCTGCATCCATCGCCCCGTGATGACGACGCTCATCATGATGGCGTTCGTGATCTTCGGTCTGTTCAGCTATCGCCTGCTGCCGGTCGCGGCGCTGCCGCGCGTCGACTTTCCCACTATCGTGGTAACGGCAAACCTGCCGGGCGCGAGCCCGGACACCATGGCGTCGTCGGTCGCAACGCCGCTCGAGCAGCAATTCGCCACCATCGCCGGCGTCACCTCCATCATTTCGCAGAGCGGTGTCGGCGTCACCTCGATCACGCTGCAGTTCGATCTCAACCGCAACATCGACGGCGCCGCGCTCGACGTCCAATCAGCGTTGACCACGGCCGCCAAGAAGCTGCCGGTCGAGCTGACGATCCCGCCGTCTTTCCAGAAGGTGAACCCGGCCGACCAGCCAGTGCTGTTCCTGGTGCTATCGTCCAAGACGCTGCCATTGTCGGCGGTGGACGAATTCGCGGAGATCACGATCGGGCAACGCATCTCGCAGCTCAATGGGGTGGCGCAGGTGCAGGTCTACGGCGCGCAGAAATACGCCGTACGCATTCAAGCCAATCCGGACGCGCTGGCGTCCAAGGGGATCGGCTTCGATGATTTGCAAAATGCGGTGGCGGCCGCCAACTCGAGCACGCCGGTCGGACAGCTCTCGGGGCCGAACACCAGCTTCGTCCTGGACGCGCCGACCAACCTCAATGAAGCCAAACAGTATGAGTCGCTGATTGTCGCCTATCGCAATGGCGCGCCGGTTCGCCTCTCCGAGGTTGCCAAGGCGATCGACAGCGTCGAGAACGACAAAGTAGCGGGTTGGCTCAACGGCAACCGTTCGATCATTTTGGCGATCTTGAAGCAGCCGGACGCAAACACCGTCGAAGTCGTCGATAGCGTGCGCGCGCTGGTGCCGATCTTCCGGGCCCAGATTCCACCCGCGGTCGACATCAAGGTCCTGAGCGACCGTTCCATCTCGATCCGCCAGTCGGTCTCGGATGTGCGCTTTACACTCGGGCTTACCGTGGTGCTGGTGGTGCTCGTGATCTTCTTGTTCCTACGCAACGTCACCGCGACAATCATTCCGGCGCTGGCGCTGCCGGTTTCGGTGATCGGCACCTTCGCGGGCATGTATGTGTTCGGATATTCGATCGACAATCTCTCGCTGTTGGCGCTCACGCTGTCGGTCGGGTTCGTGGTCGACGACGCGATCGTCATGCTCGAGAACATCGTGCGCCACATCGAGAATGGCGAACGTCCCTTCGAGGCGGCACTCAAGGGCTCGCGCGAGATCGCCTTCACCATCATATCGATAACGCTGTCGTTGGTGGCGGTTTTCATCCCGGTGCTCGCCATGGGCGGCGTGGTCGGCCGTGTGTTCCGCGAGTTCGCGGTCACCATCAGCATGACGATTTTGATCTCGGGGCTGGTCTCGCTCACCTTGACGCCGATGCTGAGCTCGCGGCTCCTTAAGGCGCACCACCACGGCGAGAAGCACAACTGGTTCTACCGGATCTCCGAGGCCGGGTTCCAGGGCATGCTTGCGGGCTATGACTGGGGGCTGCGCACGGTCTTGCGCCGCAAGCTGCTCATGCTGTTCGTGACCTTCGCGACCCTGGTGGTCAGCGTCTGGGCGTACATTTACATGCCCAAAGGCTTCTTCCCGATTGAAGATACCGGTCTTGTCTTTGCGACCACCGAGGCGCGTCAGGATATCTCCTTTGGCGCCATGGCCGAGCTTCAGAAGAAAGCCGCGGCGATCGTCAAAGCCGACCCCGCGGTCGAGGACATCAATTCCTTCATCGGTGCGACCGGCTTCCAGCCCGCGCTCAACAACGGCCGCATGTTCATCACTTTGAAGCCGATCAACGAGCGAAAAATCGACGTGATCGGGGTGATCCAGCGGCTGCGGCGCGAGCTCTCGGGTATTCCGGGGTTCAACATTTTCTTCCAGCCGATTCAAAACATTCAGCTCGGTGGTCGCCTCGCGAAGAGCTTTTATCAATACACGATGCAGGATGCCGATTCGGCGGAGCTTTACCGCCTGGCGCCGATGATGCAGCAGAAGATCGCGGCGCTGCCGGGCTTTCAGGACGTGACTTCCGACTTGCAGCTTCTGAACCGGCAACTTGAAGTCTCGATGAACCGCGAAAAGATGGCCGAGTTCGGCGTGACCTCGGATCAGGCGCGCAATGTGCTCTACAGCTCTTTCGGCGTGAGGCAGATCTCCACGATCTATACGCCGTCCGATGATTATGAAGTGATTCTGGAGATCGATCCGGCGTACCAGCAGGACCCGATGGCGCTTGGCAAGCTTTACGTCCGTTCCGCGACCAGCCAAATGGTACCGTTCAGCGCCTTTGCAACGTTTTACGAAGCGGCGGGCCCGGTGACGGTGAACCATCAGGGGGGACTACCTTCGGTCACCATCTCGTTCAACTTGGCACCCGGCGTATCGCTGGGCCAGGCCGCAAACGAGATCAGCGCGCTCGAACGCCAGGTGGACCTGCCAGTGACGGTCGCGACCGGCTTCCAAGGCACGGCGCAGGTGTTCCAAGATTCACTCAAGGGACAGGGCCTGCTGATCCTGGCGGCGGTCATCGTCATCTACCTCGTGCTCGGAATTCTCTACGAAAGCTTCATCCACCCGGTTACGATTCTGTCGGGCCTTCCGGCGGCGGGCCTCGGCGCGCTTGCCACGCTTTATCTTTTCCACCAGGACCTCAGCGTCATCGCCATCATCGGCATTGTGATGCTGATCGGCATCGTGAAGAAAAATGCGATCATGATGATCGACTTCGCCATCGAGCGACAGCGGAGTGGTGAAATTTCTCCGGAGCAGGCAATCTATCAGGCGTGCCTGCTCCGCTTCCGACCGATCATGATGACCACGATGGCGGCGATCATGGGCGCGCTGCCGATTGCGCTCGGCTCCGGTGCGGGCTCCGAATTGCGCCGGCCATTGGGCCTTGCCGTGGTCGGCGGACTCATCGTATCGCAGAGCCTTACGCTCTTCATCACGCCGGTGATCTATGTTTACCTGGAGCGCCTGCGGCATGCGTTCTCCGATACGGCAACTGTGGCCGCACCCGCGACGGACAAACTCCCACTCGGCGACCAGTCCCTGCCGGTCGCGCCCGGCGAATAGCAGCGTGATCTGTCGTCTGGTTGCGGCCGCCGGTCTCATTGTCCTTGCCGCGCTGGCACCGGCGAGCGCGCAGCGACGGAACCAGGTTCCGCCGCAATCTCCGCCGCCGGAATCGCCGTTGGTGCTCTACGAGCGTTGCATGGAGCTGGCGCAGTCGGCGCCCCAGCAGGCCTTTCCGCAGGCATTCCAGTGGCGCACCAACGGTGGCGGCGGATACGCCGCGGAACATTGCGAGGCCGTGGCGTTGTTCAACCTGCAGCAATACGAGGAAGCCGCGAAGCGTTTCCACGAGGTTGCGGAAGGCTCGGTCACCGAGACGGTGACGCTTCGCACCGAGGCCTATGATCAGGCCGCGCGCGCCTGGTTTTTGGCGCAAAAGCCCGAACGCGCGCGCGCCGAGTACGATGCCGCGCTGAAGCTTGCGCCCAAGGATGTCAATCTGCTGATCGGTCGCGCCCAGGCGGAGGGGATTGCGCACGACTATTGGGCCGCGATCGACGACCTCAATGCCGCGCTCGACGTCGACGCGAAGCGTGCCGACGCGCTGGTGCTGCGCGCCGCTTCCTATCGGCACCTCGATACTCCGGGGGCCGTGGACCTGGCGCTCGACGACGTGACCAAGGCGATCGCTCTCAATCCGAAGTTCGCCGACGCCTATCTCGAGCGCGGAACCCTGCTGGCGATGAAGGGCGACTATGACGGCGCGCGCAAGGATTGGGACCAGGCCCAGCAACTCGCGCCCGACAGCTACGTGGCGCAGCAAGCGAAATCGAATCTGGCGCAGCTGCAGAAGCTCACGACGCCGACCGCGCAGCCTGCCTCGTCGCCGAAGCCGGCGGGCGACGCGCCGAAACCCTAGTTCAAATATCCTGGGGTAAAGTAGCGATTTTTGACGCCGTTGGCGTGGTGCTCGCCACCACCGTTCGCCAGAGAAGGAGGCTCCTCATGTCCGGCAGGACTCATGAGCGTTTGGTCGCCGATCAATTTGGTCCCCGGGCCGCCGCTTATATATCGAGCAGCGTCCATGCGCGGGGGCCCGACCTTCAGCGTCTCGCCGACACCGTCAAGGCCCGTGAGACCGCAAACGTCCTCGATCTCGGCTGCGGCGGCGGACATGTGAGCTTCACCGTTGCCCCGCACGTGGGGGAGGTGGTCGCCTATGACCTCTCCGCCGAGATGCTCGCCGCGGTGGCCGCGGAAGCGGCCAAGCGGGGAATTACCAATCTGTTGACGCAGCAAGGAAAAGTGGAATCTCTCCCGTTCGCGGACGGGGCCTTCGAGCTCGTGCTCAGCCGCTTCAGCGCCCATCATTGGCAGGACTGGAAGGCCGGCCTCAAAGAGGCGCGCCGGGTGCTTCGAGCGAAGGGGCGTGCCGTATTCGTCGATGTGGTGGCGAGCGAGCGCACGCTTTTCGACACGTACTTGCAGGCACTCGAGCTGCTGCGCGATCCGTCGCACGTGCGCGACTATTCGATCGGAGAGTGGAGAGCGGCACTAACCGAAGCCGGCTTCGCGCCCGGAACGACGATCACCCATCGACTGCGCCTCGATTACGCTTCGTGGGTCGAGCGCATGCAAACCCCCGAGGTATATCGGCGCGCGATCCGGGCGCTGCAGACAGGCGCGCCCGGCGAGGTCGCCCAATACTTTGCGATCGAGGAGGACGGCAGCTTCCTGCTGGATGTGATGACGATCGAGGCGACGCCCGCCTAGACCGTGATCCGATCAGACAGAATCGGATCACGCTCCAGATTCGTTGATTGTGTCGCGCAATCTGACGGCGAACCGCTCACACTTTCGCCGGATTGCGCTCTGGCGCGGGCGCGCCGCGCTAAAAATCGAGGTCGGCGTAGTGCTTCGGCGGCGGCGCGCCCGGAATATGATCGGCAAGTAGCGGGCGGAAGCTGGGCCGTGACTTGATCCGAGCATACCATTCCTTGGCGGGCTCATGCTGATCCCAGGGCACGTCGCCGAGATAGTCCAGCGCCGAGAAATGCGCGGCGGCGGTGATGTCCGCGAGCGAGAAATGGTCGCCGCCGAGCCAGCGCCGGCGCTCGACCAGGAAAGTCACGTACTCCAGGTGGTAGTTGATGTTGGTCTTGCCGGCGCGAATCGCGGTGGAGTTGGGCTCGCCGAGACCGAGGAAGCGCTTCATCATCTTTTCCCCGACCAGCAGCTCGGTCACCTCCCGATTCATCTTGCCATCGAACCAGGAACAGAGCCGTCGCACCTCCGCCCGGTCGGTGGGATTGAGGCCGATGAGCAACTTCTCGCGATAGACCTCGTCCAGAAACTCGGCGATCGCTCCCGCGTCGGCCAAGACCGCACCATCCGGCTCGATCAGCACGGGTACCTCTCCCGCGGGATTGAGCGCCAGGAACTCCGGACGCCTCTCCCAGGTCTTTTCGACCTTCATGGTGAAATCGAGATTCTTCTCCTTGAGCACCACGCGGATCTTTCGGGCCAAGGGAGAGAGCCACAGATGATAAAGAAGGCGCATTGCGCATTGAGTGTAGCGCAAACCGCCCCGTCATGAGAACCAGGCCGGGCACGCGGGCGTAAGGGCCGGAACCCTCGAGGATCTGGCCGGTCGGGCCACGCGCATCGAGCCCGTGCCTGCCGCGGAATAGCGGCGAGCGCGTCTAGTCGTCGTCGCCCGCTTGCGCTTTCTGCTCGAGGGTCAGCGGCTCGGAGAGGCGCTCCAGCATCTCCTTCGGCACCACCTGCCAGAAATACTGCCGCTCGCGTTCCCAATCGACCAGGATTTGCTCGGCAAAGCGCGATTGGGTCTCGCGCACATGCGCTTCGACCAGCTCGCGCAATTGGCGTTCCCAATGCGGGGTCTGCACGCGCTGCCAGATCACCGTCTCGGCGTTGACCCGATGCGGAAACACGTCGCTCCGGTCATAGACGAAGGCCATGCCGCCGGTCATGCCGGCGGCGAAGTTGTCGCCGACGGGACCCAGGATCACGGCGGTGCCGCCGGTCATGTACTCGCAGCCGTTGGAGCCGCATCCCTCCACCACCACCTGCGCGCCGGAATTGCGCACGGCAAAGCGCTCGCCCGCCTGACCCGCCGCGAACAGCCGGCCGGCGGTCGCGCCGTAGAGCACGGTATTGCCGATGATGACGTTCTCATGGCTCATCAGCGGCGATGACGTCATCGGCCGCACCACGATCATCGCGCCCGAGAGGCCCTTGCCCACATAATCGTTGGCGTCGCCGAACATCTCGATCTTGAGCCCCTGCACGGCAAACGCGCCCAGCGCTTGGCCCGCCGAACCGCGCAGCCGCACGGTGATGTGCCCATGCTGCAGGCCTGTCATGCCGAAGCGCCGCGTTACCATCGAGGAAAGGCGCGCGCCGACGGCGCGGTGCGTGTTGCGGATGTTGTAGGTGAGCTGCATCTTCTCGCCCACTTCGAAGAGCGCCTTCGCATCCTTGATCATCTGCGCATCGAGCGTGTCGGGCACCTCGTTCCGGCCCTCAAGCGTGCAATAGCGCGGATATTCGCCGGGATCCGCCTGCGCCAGGATCGGATTGAGGTCGAGATCGTCCAGGTGGTGGCCACCGCGGCTCACCTGCGCCAGCAGATCGGTGCGGCCGATCACTTCGTTGAGGTTGCGCGCGCCAAGCAATGCCAAGATCTCGCGCACCTCCTCGGCGACGAAGCTGAAGAGATTGACCACCTTTTCCGGCGTGCCCGTGAATTTCGCACGGAGCTTTTCATCCTGGGTGCAGATGCCGACCGGACAGGTGTTGGAGTGGCACTGCCGCACCAGGATGCAGCCCATGGCGACCAGCGAAGCGGTGCCGAGCCCGTATTCCTCGGCGCCCAGGATCGCCGCGATCACCACGTCGCGGCCGGTCTTGATGCCGCCATCGACGCGGAGCCGCACACGGTGGCGGAGCCGATTCAGCACCAGCACCTGGTGCACCTCGGAAAGCCCCATTTCCCAGGGCGTTCCAGCATATTTGATCGAGGATTGCGGACTCGCGCCGGTGCCGCCGGAATGACCGGAAATCAAGATCACGTCGGCGCGCGCCTTGGCGACGCCTGCCGCGACCGTGCCGATGCCGGAGCGCGACACCAGCTTCACGCAGACGCGCGCGTCGGGATTGATCTGCTTCAGGTCATAGATGAGCTGCGCCAGATCCTCGATCGAATAGATGTCGTGATGCGGCGGCGGCGAGACCAGGCTAACGCCGGGCGTCGAATGCCGAAGCCGCGCCAGCATCTCCGTCACCTTAAAGCCCGGGAGCTGCCCTCCCTCGCCGGGCTTCGCGCCCTGCGCGATCTTGATCTCGATCTCGCGGCAGTTGTTGAGATATTCGGCGGTAACGCCGAAGCGCCCGGAGGCGATCTGCTTGATGGCGGAGGCGGCGTTGTCGCCGTTGCGGCGGGGGATATAGCGCTGCGGGTCCTCGCCGCCTTCGCCGCTGTCCGACTTGGCGCCGATACGATTCATGGCGATCGACAATGTCTCGTGCGCCTCGGGGCCGAGCGCGCCCAGGGAAATGCCGGGGGCAACCAAGCGCTTTCTGATTTCGGTGATCGATTCGACCTCGTCGACCGAGGTCGCGGCACGCTTCGGCTTGAAGTCGAGCAGATCGCGCAATTGAATGGGCGGCAACTTGCGCACGCCGTCGCTATAGCGGCGGAAGGTGCCATAGCTGTCGGTCGCGACCGCGGTCTGCAAGGTGTGGATCAGGCTCCCTTCGAAAGCGTGGCGCTCGCCGCCCCGGCGATAGCGGTAAAATCCGCCCACCGGCAGCGCGATGAAGTCCTCGTTCCAGGCGCGCTCATGCGTCTCCAGCACCTTGTGTTGGATGCCGGAAAGGCCGATGCCGGAAATGCGCGAGGTCATGCCCGGAAAGAAATCCGCGACCAGGGTGCGCGATAGCCCCACCGCCTCGAAATTGTAGGCGCCGCGATAGGAGGAGATCACGGAGATCCCCATCTTGGACATGATCTTGAGGAGGCCGTCGTCGACAGCCTTCTTGTAGCGGTGAATCGCCTGCTCCAGATTTGCGCTCGGGAACAGTCCTCGACGATGCCGGTCGGCGATCGTCTCCTGCGCCAGATAGGCGTTCACCGTGGTGGCACCGACTCCGATCAGCACGGCAAAATAATGCACGTCGAGACATTCGCCGGAGCGCACGTTGAGCGACGTGAAAGTGCGGAGTTGCTGGCGCACCAAGTGCGAATGCACGGCCCCGGTCGCAAGGATCATCGGGATCGCCGGCCGCGTGCGGCCCATCGCGGCGTCCGACAGGATCACGTGGGTGCAGCCGCGCCGCACCGCCTCCTCGGCTTCCTGGCGAATGCGTCGGATCGCGTCGCGCAATGCCGTCTCGCCGCCGTCGCGGTCGAAAGTGCAGTCGATCTCGCCCGCGGTGTCGCCCATATAGGCTCGCATCGCCTTGAACTCGGCGGTCGAGAGTACGGGGCTGTCGAGCTGCAGCAACTGGCACTGGGTCGCATCCTCGTCGAGGATGTTGCCGAGATTGCCGAGCCGGGTCTTGAGCGTCATGACGCGCCGCTCGCGCAGGCTGTCGATCGGGGGGTTGGTGACCTGGCTGAAATTCTGCCGGAAGAAGTGGTGCAGGCCGCGGTACTGGTCGGAAAGCACCGCCATGGGCGTGTCGTCGCCCATGGAACCGACGGCCTCTTTGCCTTCGTCCGCCATCGGCTGCAGGATCAGCTCGAGTTCCTCGAGCGTCCAGCCGAGCGCCACTTGCCGCCGGCGCAGCTCGTCGCGTTCGAGTTCCGCGGTCTCGGCGCGCGACTTGATCAGGCTGTCGATCACCGTGATGTTCTTGACCCACTCGGAATAGGGCTTGAGGCCCGCGAAGAGATCCTTGATTTCGGGGTCGCGGTAGAGGCGTCCGGCGCGCAGGTCGACCCCGATCATCTGCCCCGGTCCGAGCCGCCCCTTCTCGACGATGTCGCGCTCGTCGAGGCGCACCATGCCGGTCTCGGAGCCCGCGACGATCATGCCGCCGCTGGTGATCGCATAGCGCATCGGCCGGAGCCCGTTGCGGTCCATCGCCGCCATCACCCAGCGTCCGTCGGTTAGCGCCAGCGCCGCCGGGCCGTCCCACGGCTCCATCACCGAGTTGCAATAGCTGTACATGTCGCGGTGCGCCTGCGGCATCAGGCTTTTGTCGGGAATCGCCTCCGGCACCATCATCAGCTTCGCCATCGGCAGCGCGCGGCCCGCGCGCGCCAGCACCTCGAAGACGCCGTCAAGGCACGCGCTGTCCGACCCGCCCGCCTGCACCACCGGCTTGATGTCGTCGATCGCTTCGCCGAACACCTCGCTCGCCATGCGGGTCTCGTGGCTTTTCATCCAGTTGATGTTGCCGCGCAGCGTGTTGATCTCGCCGTTGTGGGCGAGGATGCGAAACGGCTGCGCCAGCGGCCAGGTCGGAAAGGTGTTGGTGGAGTAGCGCTGGTGGTAGACCGCGAAGCTGGAGACAAAGCGCTCGTCCAGCAGGTCCGGGTAGAACGCGGTCAATTGTTCCGCCAGAAACATGCCTTTGTAGATGATCGAGCGGCAAGAGAGCGAGCAGATGTAGAAGTCCTTCACCTGCTCGGCGATGACTCGCTTCTCGATGCGTCGGCGGATGACGTAGAGGTCGAGCTCGAAGCGGTCGGCCGGCGCGCGGCGCGCGTTGGCGATCATGATCTGCTCGATCTCGGGACGGGTCGCGTTCGCCTTCTCGCCGATCACGTCGATGTTCACGGGCACTTGCCGCCAACCGTAGATCGAATAGCCGGCGTTCAGGATCTCGGTCTCGACGATGGAGCGGCAGCGTTCCTGTCCGTCGAGATCGGTGCGCGGCAGGAAAATCATCCCGACGGCGAGTTGGCCGCGGCCCGGCTCGTGCCCCGTATGCTTGATATGCTCGCGGAAGAAATCCTGCGGGATTTCCACATGGATGCCGGCGCCGTCGCCGGTCTTGCCGTCGGCGTCGACCGCGCCCCGATGCCAGACCGCCTTCAAGGCGTTGATCCCGGCCTCGACCACCGCGCGACGCGGCTTGCCGTCGATCGCCGCGACGAATCCGACGCCGCAGGCATCGTGCTCCTCGCGCGGATCATAGAGGTGTGCCGCTTCAAGGAGCGCCGCGTTCTTGCGAAAGTCGCGGACGAAGCGGCGGCCCGACGTAGATTTTCCGCGATGGTTGCTCATGTGGGCCTCCCTCAATCCGCGGCTTCGGCGCGCGGAGCCGCGGCCTTGGTCATGACGTAGCGATGCATCTGCTCCGCGGCATCGCGCCCGTCGCGAACGCCCCAGACCACCAGGGAGGCGCCGCGCACGATGTCGCCTGCGGCGAACACGCCGGCAAGCGACGTCTGCATGGTGCGGAAATCGATCGCGATCGTCCCCCAGCGCGTGACCTTGAGGTCAGGCGCGCCGAAGAGAGCCGGCACGTCCTCGGGATCAAAACCCAGCGCCATGATGACGAGGTCCGCCGGCAACTCGAAATGGCTCCCTTCCAAGGGCTGCGGCACTTGGCGTCCCGTCGAGTCCGCGACACCGAGATGCATGCGGTGCGCGCGCGTCCTCCGCACGCGGGTCTCGCCGAGGAACGCCTGCGGCGCCGAGAGCCACACGAACTCGACGCCTTCCTCTTCGGCGTGTTGCACCTCGCGCTGCGAGCCCGGCATGTTCTTGCGGTCGCGGCGATAGAGGCAGCGCACGGACTTGGCGCCCTGGCGCACGGCGGTGCGCACGCAATCCATCGCTGTGTCGCCACCGCCGACCACGACCACGTGCTTGCCCTCCGCGTCGAGCGCGCCGCTGTCGAATTCCGGCACCGCATCGCCGAGCCCCTTGCGGTTGGATGCCGTCAAATAGTCGAGGGCAGCGACGATATTCTTGAGGCCGACCCCGGGACAGCTCATCTCGCGTGCGCGGTAAACCCCGCTCGCAATCAGCACGGCCGCGTGGCGCTGCCGCAGTTCTTCGAGCGGAATATCGCGGCCGATCTCGGTTTCGAGGTGAAACTCAATGCCGCCCTCGGCTAGCAGCGCGTGACGCCGCGCCACCACCGATTTTTCGAGCTTGAAGTTGGGGATGCCGTAAACCAAGAGGCCACCGACCCGGTCGTAGCGATCGTAGATGTGGACCGTATAGCCACGGCGGCGCAGTTGCTCGGCGGCCGCAAGACCAGCGGGTCCCGCGCCGACGATCCCGATCGAGAACGGCAATTCCCTCGCCGGCGTTGGCGGTTTCACCCAGCCATTTTGAAATGCTGTCTCGGTGATGTAGCGCTCGACCGAGCCGATGCTCACGGACTCAAAGCCGCGCTCGATCACGCAATTTCCCTCGCAAAGTCGATCCTGAGGGCAAATGCGACCGCAGATCTCGGGGAAATTGTTGGTGGCGGCGGAAACCTCATAGGCCTCGTCCAGCCGCCCCTGCGCGGTCAGCATCAGCCAGTCCGGGATGTTGTTCTGGAGCGGACAGTGAATCTGGCAGTAGGGGATGCCGCATTGCGAGCACCGCGCGGCCTGCACCGCCGCGCTCCCGGCGTCGAATTCCCCGAATATCTCGCGAAAGTCGCGGCGACGCTCGCCAGCCCGGCGCTTGTCCGGCATGGCCTTCTCGACCGTGACAAATTGCAGCAATTTCTGCACCGGCCTCGCCTCCGAGGGGCACTTCGTGCGTTGCCCGCCCGAATACGAAAGCAAATGGCAGGGATTAGGTCAACTTATTTTACCAAAATCATTGGAATATCGGCGTGTCCGCCGTCGGAGGTATTAAGTTCTACCGACAATTCAAAATATTAGTCCTATTATGGTATTATTATTTTACCATGGGTTCAAATGGTTACTGATTGGGAAGAGGCGCCGCCAGCAGGCGGTTACCGCGGCGGAAGCGATCGAGGTAGGTCGGAAGAACCAACTCAAGGGCGGTCGGCATCACCCCAAGCTGCGCGAGACCGGGCCAATCGGGCGCCACCACGTTATCGCGCAGGAGCAAGCGGATTTGGTCGCGCGTCAGCGGCGGGGTCGGAAGCCATTCCATGAGAGCGGCGGGCCCATAGAGAAGACCGGGCGGCAGACTGACCAGGAAACGCTTGCGCCCGATTTCCGTGAGCATCAATTCCATCAATTCGCGGAAGGTGTAGACGCGGGGGCCGCCCAGTTGGAAAGCACGACCTTGTGCCTCCGGACGGTCGAGGGCGCTCACGACCGCATCCGCGACGTCGCCCACGTATACCGGCTGAAAGCGCGTTTTGCCGCCGCCGATCAGCGGCAGCATCGGCGAAATCCGCGCGATTGCGGCGAACCGGTTGAAGAGGTCGTCCTCGGGCCCAAACACCAGGGATGGTCTCAAGATGGTCGCGGCGGGAAAGGCGGCACTAACCGCCACTTCGCCGGCCGCCTTGCTGCGCGCATAGGCCGCCGGGGCATTGGCGTCGGCTCCGATCGCCGAGATGTGCACCAACTGCTTTACATTGGCTTCGGTGGCGAGCCGCGCCACCAAAGCCGGACCGCGATGGTGAACGAGGTCGAAGCGTTGTCGGCCGCGTTCGAACAAAATCCCCGCCGAAATCACCACTGACTCGGCCCCGGAGAGCGCCGTGCGCAGCCGAGCCTCATCTGAGAAATCGGCGTCAAGCAAGGCGATCTGGCCGACGTCGCCCATGGTATTGAGGAAGAGCGCCTCGCTCGCATGCCGGCTCGCCGCGAGGATCACGGCGCCGTGCTCGGCCAGGCGCTTGATGACGTAGCGGCCGATGAAACCCGAGCCGCCGATCACAGTGATGCGCCGGTAGGTCATGATTTGCCCGTCCTCCATGCCACGTGGCGGCGGCCTCTATACAATATGGGGGCGCACCGCGCGAGAGCTGCGGGAGTGGCCGTCCACGCCAGCGTTGACATCAATGGCCATCCCCCCTTAATTCCACTCGGCTCATTTTGCCCAGGTGGCGGAATTGGTAGACGCGCAGGTTTCAGGTACCTGTGGCCGAAAGGTCGTGGAAGTTCGAGTCTTCTCCTGGGCACCATCGCCTGCGCGGCGCTGGCGGCGATGAGCATTCACCTACATCGCGGCGATCTGCCCGACAATGTCTCGTTCGGCGAATCGGTCGCGATCGACACGGAGACCATGGGCCTCAACCCCGGACGCGACCGGCTGTGTCTGGTGCAGCTTTCGGCCGGCAATGGTGTCTGTCATCTCGTGCAAATCGCCCAGGGCCAGGCAACCGCGGCCAATTTGGTCCGCCTTCTCGCCGATCCCCAAGTGCTCAAGATATTCCATTTCGCTCGCTTTGACCTCGCGATCATGCGCCACGGCCTCGGCGTGATGGCGGCACCTGTCTACTGCACCAAGATCGCCTCGCGCCTGACCCGCACCTTTACCGACCGGCATGGCCTCAAGGACCTCGCCAAGGATTTGGTCAATGTCGAGCTATCGAAACAGCAGCAATCCTCAGACTGGGGCGCCGCCGAGTTGACCCCCGAGCAGCTCAAATACGCGGCCGCGGACGTGCTTTATCTGCACCGCATCAAGGCCAAGCTGGACGAAATGCTTCGGCGCGAAGGCCGCACGCATCTCGCGCAGGCTTGTTTCGAATTTCTTGCCACACGGGTGGAACTCGATTTGATGGGATGGGGGTCGGAAGACATTTTCGCCCATTGACCAGGCGCTTGACCGCAACCCCCATCATTCGTTGACCTTTTGGCAGTGCGGGACCATAGTGCGGCGCGGAACAGGCGCTGACACCGCACTTGGGTGCCCTGGGGATCAGGGCGTTGCGGCAAGGGGTCCAGCCATCCACAAGAACGCATGAGCATTTTGACCGGATCGACCAGCCCGCCTCGCGGGGGAAATCGCGATATCGATGCTGCGCGCCGCGTGCTGCGGGCGGAGATCGAAGGCCTCGAGGCGCTGGCGCAGACGCTGGACGATGGTTTCGTCCGCGCCACCGAGATGTTGGCGCGCGTTAGGGGTCGGGTCATCGTCACCGGCATGGGGAAGAGCGGACACATTGCTCGCAAGATCGCCGCCACCTTCGCATCGACCGGCACGCCGGCGCAGTTCGTCCATCCGGGCGAGGCAAGTCACGGGGATCTCGGGATGATCGCCGAGGGGGACGCCGTGCTGGCGCTTTCGAACTCCGGCGAAACCGTCGAACTAGCCGACATCCTCGCGCACACAAGCCGCTTTCGCATTCCGCTGATCGCGATGACACGCCGCAGCGAGAGCGCCCTTGCCGACGCCGCGGACGTGGTTCTGCTGTTGCCGGCAAGTGCGGAGGCCTGTTCCATGGGTCTCGCCCCCACCACATCGACCACCATGATGCTGGCGCTCGGCGATGCGCTCGCGGTGGCGCTCTTGGAGCGCAAGGGCTTCCGCGTCGAGGATTTTCAGGCTCTGCATCCCGGGGGGCGGTTGGGCAAGCAGTTGCTGCGCGTCGTCGATATCATGCATGCGGGCGACGCCATGCCGCTGGTGCGCTCCGGCACGTCGATGGCGGACGCGATCTTGGTCATGACGGCCAAGAGCTTCGGTTGCGTCGGCGTTCTGGACGACGCCGAGCGGCTCGCGGGAATCATCACCGACGGGGATTTGCGGCGCCACATGGGCAGCCGTTTGCTGGCCGAGCGGGTCGATCGGGTGATGACACCGACACCCAAGACCATTCGGCCCCAGGCGCTCGCCGCCGAGGCGCTTGGGCAGATGAACGCCCAGGCCATTACCTGCCTCTTCGTGGTGGACGATGTTTGGCGGCCGCTTGGGATCGTGCGCATGCATGATTGCTTGCATGCGGGTGTCGCATGAGCCTCGCTCCCGAAGAGACCCGCACGGTCGCGGTCACCGACGAGCGCGTGCCCCGGTTCCCGCTCCGACGGAGCCGCCACGAGAGACGCAAGATCCACATCGAGCGGTACAGCCGCTTTGTGACGCGCATGAAGCTGCTGATGCCGGCGATGGCGCTCGGCCTCTTGTTGCTGGTGGCGGTCTGGCCGCGCATTCAGTCGACCCTGCAGCGGGTAGCGGTGCCGTTGCCGCATATCGACACGAGCGCCGCGCGTGACCTGAAGATGGTCAATATGCGCTATGCCGGATTCGACCGGCACAATCGCCCCTATACCATCACGGCCGACGTGGCGCGCCAGCGTCCGGGCAAGGACGATATGGTGGAGCTCGAGGGGCCGAAATCCGACATGACCGCGGACAGCGGCACGTGGATCGCGATCGACGCCTATACCGGTCTGTATCAGCCGCAGCGCCAAATGCTGGACATGTTTGGAAACGTCGAAATCTTTCAGGACAAGGGCAACGAGTTCCACGCCGACAGCATGCATGTGGACATCGCCAAGGGGACGGCCGAGAGCAGCGACGCGGTCGAGGCGCAGGGACCCTTCGGGGTGGTCGAGGCGCAGGGGTTCCGCATGGAGGACCGCGGTAAAGTCATCTACTTCATCGGGAAATCGCATTTGACGCTGAACGCGGATCAGATCAGGGCGGCGCCGTGATGCGCAAATCCGCATTGGTCGCTCTCATCCTGGTCCCGCTGGTGCTCCCCGCGTTGGCCGCGGCTCAGCCCGCCAACCCCAGCAAGACGCCGGCGGCGGGGGCTGACGCCAAGAAGGACGGCGCCAGCGGCAACGGTTTCAGTCTCGGTACCGGTACCGGCGACAACAAGCAGCCGATGCAGATCGAGGCCGAGCAGGGCCTGGAATGGCGGCAGAACGACAAGGTCTACATCGCGCGCGGCAACGTCAAGGTGACGCGCGGCAAGGGAACCGTTTTCGCCGACACGGTGGTCGCGCACTATCGCCCCGCCCCCAAGACTTCGGCAAAGCCCACGCAGGCCGCGGCCAAGAACGGCGACGATCCGACCGAGGGAACGGAAATCTACAACGTCGAGGCGAATGGCAACGTGAAGATGGTGAGCGAATCCGACACCATTTACGCGGATCACGTGGTCTATGACATCGATTCCCAGACGATGATCGCGACAGGAAAAAACCTGAAGCTGGTGACGCCGCAGGAGACCGTGACGGCGCGAGACACGTTCGAATGGTACGACCGTGACAAGGTCGGGGTCGCGCGCGGAAACGCGATCGCGGTGCGCGACACCAAGGTGCTGCGCGCCGATGTCTTGGTCGCGGCGACGACGCCGGACAATAAGGGCGGCGATCAGTTGACCCGCATCGACGCCCAGGGCAACGTCAAGGTGACTTCACAGGACCAAATCGGTCTTTCCGACACCGCCGTCTACAATGCCGACACCGGAATCGTGACCCTTATCGGGCATGTAAAGCTCACGCGCGGATCGGACGAGTTGCGCGGCGAGTACGCGGTGATAGACACCAAGAGGAATGTGAGCCGCCTGCTGAGCGAGCCGCCGAGCGCGACGCTCGTCAAGGCGCGGCCGGCCCGCGTAGAGGGATTGCTGCAACCACCGGACTCGCAAAAGAAGTAGCGGGATAGACGATGGCGACGCCTGATTTGAAAATCGTGCAACCGCGCACCGAGAATGAGCGCGAAGCGGGGCCGCGCCTCGTCGCGCAAACTCACGGGCTGGTCGCGCTCAACCTTGGTAAGAGCTTCAAGAAGCGCCCGGTGCTGCGCGACGTAACTGTCTCGGTGCAGCGCGGCGAGGCCGTGGGAATCCTGGGGCCGAACGGCGCCGGCAAGACCACCTGCTTCTATATCATCACCGGACTGATCGCGCCGGATGTCGGGACGATCAAGCTGGACGGCCAGGACATCACGGACCTGCCGATGTATCGCCGCGCCCGCCTCGGGGTCAGCTATCTGCCGCAAGAGAATTCGATCTTTCGCGGCCTTTCGGTCGAGAACAATATCCGTGCCGTGCTCGAGGTGGTGGAGCCCGTGCGCGACGAGCGGGAGCGCGTGCTCGACGAATTGCTGGCGGAATTCTCGATCAGTCATCTGCGCCGCGCGCCGGCAATGGCGCTTTCGGGCGGCGAACGTCGCCGGGTCGAGATCGCGCGGGCGCTCGCCGGTCATCCGAACTTCATTCTGCTCGACGAGCCGTTGGCCGGCATCGATCCGATCGCGGTCGGCGAGATCCGCGAGCAGGTCGCCCATCTCAAGGACAGGGGCATTGGCGTATTGATCACCGATCACAACGTTCGCGAGACTCTGGATATCGTCGATCGCGCGTATATTCTCCATGAGGGACGCGTCATCCGCGAGGGCGCACCCTCGGAGGTTGTCGCGGACGAGAATGTGCGCAAGGTTTACTTGGGGGAAAGGTTTAGTCTCTAGAGCCTTAGGTCATGGCCCTCACCCAGAGGCTCGATCTACGCCAGGCGCAAGGCCTGGTGATGACACCCCAGCTGCAGCAGGCGATCAAGCTGCTGCAGTTGTCGCATACCGAGCTGATGGCATTTGTGGAAGGCGAGCTCGAGCGCAACCCCCTGCTGGAGCGCGACGACACCCCGACGGCGGACAGCACGCCGAGCGAGGCTCCCGAGCCCGCGCCCGCCGAGGACAGCGCCGCGGCCGAACTGGAGGAACGCTGGACCGAGGCGTCCGGCAGCGAGGGCGAAGGCAACATTGACCTGGCCGGCGATCCCGCCGCCTGGGAAGGGAGCCGATCGCGGGTGGCGGTCGAAGAGGACCTGCCTGGCCTCGACCAGACGCTGACCCGGCCGACCAGCCTGCGCGACCACCTGCTGGATCAAATCCGGCTCGATATTCAGGAGCCCGACCAGCGGTTGATCGCCATGCACCTGCTCGATCTCGTGGACGAGACCGGCTATGTCAGGGGCGACATCGAGGAGGTGGCCCAACGGCTCGGCGGCACGCGGGCGCAGGTGGAAGAGGTGTTGGCACGCCTGCAGCGCTTCGAGCCGCCCGGCGTATTCGCACGCGATCTCGCGGAGTGCCTGGGCTTGCAGCTGCGCGAGCGCAATCGCCTCGATCCGGCGATGCAGGCGCTGCTCAATCATTTGCCGCTGCTCGCAACCCGGAACATCGCCGAACTGACGCGGATATGCGGCGTCGACGCCGAGGACATCCACTCCATGGTGGTGGAGATCCGCGCGCTCGACCCGAAGCCCGGCCTCGCTTTCGACCCCGTGCTCGCGGACCCGGTTACGCCCGACGTGCTGATGCGCACCGACGGCTCGGGCGGGTGGATCGTCGAGCTGAACCAGGACGCGTTGCCGCGCGTTCTCGTCAACAACGCCTACTATGCGCATGTGACGAGCGGCGCCAAGGGCAAGGCGGACAAGGAATATCTGAGCGAGCGATTTCAGGCCGCCAACTGGTTGGTGAAGGCGCTGCACCAGCGTGCGACCACGATCCTCAAAGTCGCGCGCGAGTTGGTTCGCCAGCAAGACGGCTTCTTCCGCTACGGCATTCAGCAGCTCCGTCCATTGGTGCTGCGCGACATCGCGCAGGCGATCAGCATGCACGAAAGCACGGTGAGCCGCGTCACCAGCAACAAGTACATGGCGACGCCGCGCGGCATCTTCGAGCTCAAGTATTTCTTCACGTCGGCGATCTCGGGCACAGATGGTGCCGTGGCGCTCTCCGCCGAGGCGGTGCGCTTCCGCATCAAGAACTTGATCGATGCCGAGTCGCGCGATGACGTGCTTTCAGACGACCGCATCGTTGATATCCTGGTCAAGGACGGGGTCGACATCGCGCGGCGAACCGTCGCCAAATACCGTGAGGCCATGCGCATTCCGTCCTCCGTGCAGCGCCGGCGGGAGAAGGCGATCGGCTTGTGAACGGTGCCTGCTCGACTGGGCGAATTTCGTTCACGTTTTGGACGGGCGGCGCGCTTGACTCGGCCAAGGCTCGCTCCTAAGGTCTCCCGCCTCCACCGACCGGACAGCGGTGTTTCTCGCGTCAATCGAACCGGTTGAGGATTTCTATGCACGTCACCGTCACGGGAAAGCAGATCGACGTGGGCGAGGCGTTACGCCATCACGCGGAGGCGGCACTGCGGATAGCCGCTGACAAGTATTTCGGAAATGCGATCGAGGCGCATGTGGTGTTCTCTCGCGAGGCGCATCTCATCCACTGCGATCTTCAGGTTCATGTGGGGCGCGGCATCCTGGTGCGCAGCGAAGGTGAAGGCGGCGATGCTTATGCCGCCTTCGACAGCGCCGGCGAGCGCATCGAGAAGCGGCTGCGCCGCCACAAGCGGCGCCTGCGCGATCACCATATGGGTGGCAAGCGCCTGCCGCGCCCCAAGCGCACGGCGCGCGTCTCCGCCGCAAAGCCCGCCAAGGAAGAGGTCGCCGGCGATGCGAACGGCGACGCGCGCCCGGTGGTGATCGCAGAGATGGAAGCTCCGATACTCGATCTCTCCGTGCGCGAGGCCGCGCTGCGGCTCGACCTCGCGGATTTGCCGGCGCTGCTGTTCCGCAACAGCGCGCATGGCACGTTCAACGTGGTGTACCGGCGCCGCGACGGCAATATCGGCTGGATCGACCCCCATCTGCGTTTGCCGCGTCCAAAGCGGCCCGCGTCTCCCTCCCACTGACCTAGCGCCAAGGCAACGTCCATGGAAATCGCCGAACTGCTCGGCCCCGGCAGCGTGATTGCCAATCTCAAGGCCAGCAGCAAGAAACAAGCGTTGCAGGAGTTGGCACGCCGGGCAGCGACCGTGACCGGCCGCCACGAGCGCGTGCTGTTCGACGCGCTTTGGGAGCGCGAGCGCCTCGGCAGCACCGGCATGGGCATGGGTACCGCCATACCGCACGGCAAGATCGCCGGGCTGGAGCGGTTGGTCGGCCTGTTCGCGCGGCTCGAACGCCCGATCGACTTCGAAGCCGTGGACGAGCGCCCGGTCGACCTGATCTTCGTGCTGCTGGCGCCCGAGAGCGCCGGCGCCGATCACCTGAAGGCTTTGGCGCGCGTGTCGCGCCTCTTCCGCGACCGCGCCATGTGCGAGAAGTTGCGCGGAACCGACAGCGTTGACGCGCTGACGGCGCTGCTCACCGATCGGGCGGCAAGCCATGCGGCTTAAGCTTGATTCGCCGAGGCGGAAATCGCCATCAATGTAGGCTGAGCGGCTCCAGATCGTGCTGGCGGATCGTCGCGATCGCGACGTCGAAATCGGGGAGCACCACCACTCGTGTCCCGTCGGCGGTGTGGATCGCATAGCTCGGCTCGTCGTTGACGACCACGCGTTTCACATAGGCGACGTCGTTCATACCGAGGAGCGCGAAGTCCTTGGAACTGATTTGCCTCAACCGAGTCGATGGATTCATGTAAGTCATCCTAAGCCCTTTCCCGGGCCCTGCCGATATAACGTCGCTAGCGGCCCGTTTTTTCCGTCGCGAGATCGACGGGACGCGACCCGGCTTCGGCGTCGCTCTTGATGTCGATCACGCGCACGCGACTTTCGGGCTGCCGACGTGTCAGCTCGATATGCAGCAACCCGTTGTCGAGCATGGCGCTGGTAACCTCGATTCCTTCCGCGAGCACGAAGGCGCGCTGAAACTGGCGCGCGGCGATGCCGCGGTGCAGGTAGACGCGCTCGCCCTCGTCCTTCTGCTTGCCGCGCACTACCAACTGGTTGTCCTCGACCTGAACCGAGAGATCGTCCCGGCCAAAGCCCGCGACCGCCAAGGTGAGGCGGAGCGAATTTTCTCCGGTCTGCTCCACGTTATAGGGCGGGTAGCCGTCGGCCTGCGCTTTGCTGACGCGGTCCAGCATGCGCTCGAAATGGTCGAAGCCGAGCAGCAGCGGTGAATTGAAGACGCCGATGCGAGACAAGTGTCTCCTCCTCAAAACTGAGCGAGTGGACGAAGCGGGGCCCTCTGCGGCGCCCCTAAATTCTGGCGATCCATCATGGCATCGCCGGTCTCGTCTTCTATGTAGGAACCGCCCGAGCGGCAATCAAGAAGCCGCTCGGCTAGGGTTAACCGTGCCGCGGATCGCGGCCGTGAGCCGTTCGACCGCTGGCGCCATCGCCTCGACCGGCGTCCCGGCGAAACCCAGCACGAACCCCTGCTGTGGCCGCTCGCCTGCATAGAAGACCGAGAGCGGCGCCGCATGGACCCCGAGTTCCAGGGCGCGGCGGCTGATCGCGCCATCCTTGCCCCGCCCACGAAGCCGAGCCACCAGATGGAGGCCCGCCTCGGGGGGTTCGCCGGCATCGAGGACGTCCGCGGCGCGGCCGCGCAGCGCGTCCAGCAGTGCCTCGCGCCGCCGCGCATAGAGCACGCGCATGCGCCGCAGATGCGCGGCGAGCCGACCCTCGGCCAGGAAACGCGCCAGCACCAATTGCGCCAATCCCGGCGGATGCCGGTCGGATGCGGCCTTGAGCCGCGCCAGATGCTCAACCGCCGGTCGCGGCACCACCAGATAGCCGAGCCGCAGCCCCGGTGCCAGCATCTTGCTGAAGGTCCCGAGGTAGAGCACGCGGTTCCCGCGATCGAGCGCGTAGAGTGGCGCCACGGGCCGGCCGCCATAGCGGTATTCACCGTCATAGTCATCTTCGAGAACCCACGCATCGGCGCTGGCGGCCCAATCCAGCAGAGCCAGGCGTCGCCGGAGACTCATCGTTGCGCCTAGCGGATATTGGTGTGAGGGCGTGACCAGCGCGAGCCGCGCGCGGGGTGCGCGGCGGATGCCGGCCCTGACGTCGATGCCCTCGTCGTCGACAGGGATCGGCGCCAAGAGGAGTCCGGCCGCGGTCGCGGCGGCGCGACCGCCGGGATATCCGGGCTCTTCCACCCAGACAGTATCGCCGGGTTCGGTCAGCACGCGTGCCGTCAGGTCGATTCCCTGCTGCGAGCCCGCCACCACCAGGATTTGCTCGGGATCGCAGGCGATGCCGCGCGCGGTTCCCAGATAGGCCGCGATCGCCGCGCGGACCACCGGCAATCCCATGGGGTCGCAATAACCGAGTGCTTCCTTCGGCTGCTCGCGATAGACCCGCGCCGTGATCCGTGCCCAGTCCATCCATGGGAACTGGTCGAGCGCCGGAACTCCCGCGCACAGCGGCAGCAGGTCGAGCGGACGCTCGCTGACCGGCGGCACCGGCACACTGCGCTTGAGGCGCGGCGGCCGCGCGCGCTTGCGCGCGGCACTCGCCCGCGCCGGCCGGAGCGGATGTTCCGGAAAGCTCTCCGCGATATAGAGGCCGGCGCCGGGCCGGCTCGCCAGGTAACCCTCGGCCACCAGCCGCTCATAGGCTTGCACCACCGTGATGCGGGCGACCCCCTGCTCAAGAGCGAGCCGGCGCGTGGATGGAACCTGCATGCCCGAGCGCATCCGTCCCGCGAGCACGGCGTCGCGGAAATAGTCGACGATCTGATCCTGCAGCGAAGCCGATGCCGCTCGATCGAGGGCAAGGCTGTTCCAAAGCGGCGAAACCACGGGCGGCATGGGTTGGGTGCTCCGTCGGACAATTCCACTGGACTTATCAGATTTTCTAAACCGGAACTACCGCCAAGGCCAGTAATCCCCGATCCTAGGCGCTGTCGACGCTATTTTGGAGGTGCTCCTTGTACCTGCCCGAGAATTTCAAGGTGGACGACGTGCCGATATTGCACGCAACGATCCGACAGATCGCCTTCGGCACATTGGTGACCCAAGGCAGTGCGGGAATGGAGGCTAGTCATGTCCCGATGCTGATCGACCCCGAGCCAGGTCCCTTCGGCACGCTGCACGGGCATATCTCGCGCGCCAATCCGCAGTGGGAGCGCCTTGCGGCTGGCTCCGAGGCGCTCGCCATGTTCGTGGGACCGCAGGGCTACATTACTCCGTCCTGGTACGCGACCAAGCGCGCGACCGGCAAGGTGGTGCCGACCTGGAATTACGTAGCGATCCACGTCTACGGGCGGCCGACCTTCTTCGATGACGCCGAGCGCTTGCGCAAGCTCGTGACGCGGCTCACCGCGACGCACGAGGCGCCGCGCGCGGCGCCATGGGCGGTGACCGACGCGCCCGCATCCTTCATCGACGGCATGCTGCGCGCGATCGTCGGGTTCGAGCTGCCGATCGAGCGCCTCGAAGGCAAGTGGAAGATGAGCCAGAACCGTCCGGAGGAGGATCGGCGGGGCGTGCTCGAAGGGCTCGCGCGCGAAGGTGGCCCCCGGGAGGCCGCGGTCGCTGAAACGATCCGCGCCGCCAACCGCGACTGAGCGCCGGGAGAAAAGCCGATGGACACATACACCCGCAATGAAAAGACGCGCGTGCGGCGCCTGCCCGAGCGCGGTCACTACGATCGCGAGACCGTGCATCGAATCCTGGATGCCGGATTCATCTGCCACGTCGGATATGTGATCGACGATCAGCCCTTTGTGACGCCGACCTCCTATTGGCGCGAGGGCGAGCGCATCTACTGGCACGGCTCGTCGGCAAGCCGCATGCTGCGCACGGTCGCCAAGGGCATCAAGGTTTGCCTCACCGTCACCCATGTGGATGGCCTCGTCATCGCGCGCTCTGGCTTTCACCACTCGATCAATTACCGCGCGGTGATGGCGTTCGGTACCGCCGAGAAGATCGAGGACGACGCGCACAAGCTCGCGGCGCTCGAGGCCTTCGTCGAGCGGCTGTTTCCGGGCCGCTGGGCGATGCTGCGTCCCGTGAACCGACAGGAACTCAAGGCCACGACCGTGCTCTCGATGCCGCTCGACGAAGCCTCGGCCAAGGTCCGCGTCGGGCCCCCCAAGGACGACGACGAGGACTACGCGCTCCCGATTTGGGCGGGCGTGCTGCCGTTGACCCTGACGACCGGGGCCGTCGAGCCCGACCCGCGTAACCTCGCTGGGCTCGTGCTTCCTGAGCACGTGCGCCGCTTCGCGCTTGAGCGGTAGCGGTCCCGTTTCTTCTCCGGCTCACCCGAAAGCGCTTCGCCAAGCGACTCCCCTTGCTTCGACCGTGGCGCTACCATTCGCGCGGTCGAAATGAGGGGTGCGCGCATGGAAGGCTCGGGCGAGTTCGATTTCATCGTAGTCGGCGCGGGATCGGCGGGCGCGGTGTTGGCGGCGCGGCTCACGGAGAGTGGGCGCCATCGCGTGCTGCTGCTGGAGGCCGGCGGCGAGGATCGGCATTTCTGGATTCACGTTCCGATCGGGTACGGCAAGCTCTTCACCGATCCGCGGGTCAATTGGATGTACCAGACGGCGCCCGAGCCCGAGCTCAACAACCGCTCGATCGCGCAGCCGCGCGGCAAGGTGCTGGGCGGTTCCAGCTCGATCAATGGCCTGCTCTACATTCGCGGCCAGCGGCAGGATTTCGATCATTGGCGCCAGCTCGGCAATGTCGGCTGGAGCTATGAGGACGTGCTCCCCTACTTCAAGCGCTCCGAGGCGCAGTGCCGCGGCGGCGACGAACTGCACGGCGCCGATGGGCCGCTCTCGGTCTCGGACCAGGTCGAGCCGCACGAGATTTGCGATGCCTTCATCAAGGCCTGCGAAGAGGTGGGCATTCCCCGCAACGACGATTTCAACGGCGCGACCCAGGAGGGAGCCGGATACTTCCAGACCACCATGCGCAATGGGCGGCGCTGGAGCACGGCGCGGGCCTATCTGAAGCCCGCGCGCAAGCGCGCCAATCTTGCGGTGGTGACCGGGGCGCACACCGCCCGCGTCGTCTTCGAGGGAAACGCCGCAGTCGGCGTCGAATATTTTCACCGGGGGCAATTGGTCGCCGCGCGAGCGCGCGGCGAGGTTATTTTGGCCGCCGGCGCTTTCGGCTCACCGCAACTGCTGCAGCTTTCGGGGCTCGGTCCCGCGGCGCTGCTGCGCGAACGCGGCGTCCCGGTGCTGCGCGACATGCCCGGCGTCGGCGAGGATCTGCAGGATCATCTGCAAGCGCGCATTCTCTATCGCGTAACGCGGCCCATCACCATCAATGACGCGGTGAACCGCTTCGACCGCCGCATCGCCGCCGGGCTCAAATACTTCCTCTTCCGCAGGGGGCCAATGGCCGTGAGCGCAGGCTATGCCGGAGGATTCTTCCGCACCGACCCGCGGCTTGAGACGCCGGACGTGCAGTCGCACCTGCTGCTGTTCAGCACCGACAAGCCCGGCGGCGCGCTGCATCCTTTCCCCGGCATGACCGCGTCCATCTGCCAGCTCCGGCCGGAGAGCCGCGGCTATGTGCGCATAAAAAGCGCGGAGCCGCGGGAGGCGCCGGAAATCCGCCTCAACTATCTCGCAACCGAAGACGACAAGCGCACGATGATCGCGGGGTTGCGGCTGCTGCGCCGCGTCATGGCGGCGCCGGCGCTTCGACCCTATGTGGCGGAGGAACGCGATCCCGGTCCCGCCACCGAGAGCGACGCGCAGTGGCTCGATTTCGTGCGCGCGCGCGGCACCACCATCTTCCATCCCACGACCTCCTGCCGCATGGGAATCGACGATCGCGCCGTGGTCGATCCGGAGTTGCGGGTCAAGGGCGTGGGCAAGCTCCGAGTCGTCGATGCCTCGGTGATGCCGAGCGTCGTCTCGGGCAATACCAACGCCGCCACGATCATGATCGCGGAGAAGGCCGCCGAACTGATGCTCAGGGATGCGGCCGCGCGCCCGGCCCGCGCGGCCGCCGCGTGAGCGACACGCCAAGCTGAAGCATGCGCGCGCAGGTTTCCGAACTCGACGGGTGAATGTGCGTCCGATACTCGGACCTTGGCGACGCCGAAGACCGGGGCGGCGGCGGAGAGCATGACGCGCCCGGCTCAGCAGTGGTGTCGCGGATTGAATTGGAAATCAGATAAATCAGAGACAATTCAACTCGACGACCTAGTTGCCGGAGGCGCAGTATTATGGCGCGGGTGGGGTCCCGAGTCGCGACTATACGGAGGGTTCACATGCGGAAGTTCATCCTTGCCTTGGGCATGACGATGCTGATGACCGGCACCGCCGTGGCGGCGGAGGCGCTGAGCGACAACCAGATGGACAGGGTGACTGCCGGGGTCTTACCGGGGGGCATCCAGATGATGATCGCGTCTATGATCCCCAATAAGCAAATATTCTTGGTCTATCTTCCGCCGCCTCGCACGCCGTTTCCCTATGGGTTAAATGTGTTCGAATGGCTCGGACTATCGCTACCGGCGCTGCCCGGCCCAAGCACCGCGCCGAGCGGACCGCCGACGCCCGGTTGATATTCAAGGGCTGAGTGAATATCAGCGGGGCCTAGTCGTTCCGACCCGGCCCCGTCTCCGCGCGCGCCTATATCAAAACGACGTCGCCCCGTGGTGCGACCTCAAGTGCGATCGCGCTAACCTCTGCTTCACGAACGCATTGAGCTGTATCTCGACCTTGTCAACAGACATCCACAGTTGAGCGTTGGACTTTTTGTGGCTGGCAACGTTGCCACTCCGCAGCCTCGCATAACTCTCCATGTCGGCTCGTAGCGCGCGAATGTGGGCTTTGATCGCGATAGAAGTGCGCTTCACAGGTTGCTCCTGAGCTGCAGCCGCGCATCAGTACCCAAGAAGTGCAATAGTCGCGCCAAGTACCAAATAAGGCCTACCTCAGAGGGTTAACGGCACCGGATTGGTAAGTCGAGTGAGCCGGGCGTAAGAACTCTCGTCACTCCGTCGATAATTTTATCGGTTGATTTTAGAAGCGAGCGAATTCGCGTGCGCCATGTCACGCGAGGCGCGACTTCTTGCTCGCCCTACGACCTCTCCGGCATTACCGCGCTTTCAGCCGCGACGATCGCTTACGAGAAGCGCTGTTGTCGGTCGGCATCCCTACTTTTTGCGCAGCCGCTTCGCATTCGCGGTCGCACGGCGGTGCCACGGCGCGAGAGCCGCAGCAACGCTTCTGTTGCCGCGATTTGTCGCGAGCACAAGCGCTGTATCGTAGGCTGATTGCGCTTTCTCGCCGACCATTCGACGGTATTCGGCAGGCGAGCAGCGCCCTTGGGCGATCATCCCCGTCCGGCGCGCTATCGTCTCCCAAGACGAGAGCATCAATTCCGTCATCATGAAAGGCAATGAGATCGGCCGTCGGCGCTTTCGTGTTCTCATCCCGCGGCAGATAGGTACGCTTCGGAGCCGCACCAAGGGAACACGTCGTCGCAGCGAACTATAGCCGGTCGAAAGTGTGCCGCCGAGGTTGGCCCCGATCATCGAGCGCCGGTTTGCCAGGCTCCCGTGAGCGCCACAGGGGCCTAGCCGTTTCCGACCAGGCCCCTGTTTTAACTGGTGGAGCCAGGGGGATTCGAACCCCCGACCTCCGCAATGCCATTGCGGCGCTCTCCCAACTGAGCTATGACCCCGGTGCTTCGAATAATTTAATGCACGGGCCGCGCGGGCGGAATCCCTTTCTATTGTCGGTGAACTCTATTGTCGGTGGACAGGTGAACGCGCGGGCTAGCGTTCCTCCTCGTCCACATTCTCGATCACCTCGGCCATATCGTCCTCGTCCTCGCCGAGCTCGGAGGCGTCTTCCAGCACCTCCTCCTCTTCCTCCTCGCCGCCTTCCGTCGCGGCCTCCTCTGTCTCGCCCGCCTCGGCCTCCTCGACTTCCACCTCGGGTTCGGGCTCGACCACCTTCACCTGCTCCGGTTCCGGCGGAGCGGGCGCACGGCGCCGCGTCTTCAGCAAAGCCTCGGGATCGTACTGCACCCCGCACTTGGGGCAGATGATCGGATCATGGTGCAGGTCGTAATAGCGCGCGCCACAGCTCGGGCAGATACGCTTGGTGCCCCATTCCGGTTTCGTCACTCTTTCACCTCTCCTGCCGTCTCTTGCCACGGGCGGACCCAGATACGCACGATCCGCCCCGGGAATGCGGCGGCAAATGGCACGAACACGCCCGGCTGTCAAAAGGTAAAATAGGGGGGCCTAATGAAGCGGAGGTTTGTTTGCAAATCTAAGGAGTTGAGGAGAGCGCCATGCCTCGGCGCTTCGCCTGACCCAGCATCCGTATCTCCTCGGCCGCTTAGTCGAGGCCGCCAAAGTGGCTACCGATCGAGCGCGGAAAATGCGACAAGACAGCGGACTCTGAACAACCCGAAGTGCAGCCTGGAACCATCGTCGTGACGCCGCTTTCCTCCGGCACCGCCGGTCCACTCAAGGGGCGCATTCGCGTACCCGGCGATAAGTCGATATCGCACCGGGCGCTGATCCTGGGCACGCTCGCGGCCGGGCGGACCCGTGTCTCGGGTCTCCTTGAGGGCGACGACGTTTTGCGTACCGCCGCGGCGATGCGCGCGCTCGGCGCTCGCGTCGAACGGGTGGGCGAGGGCGAGTGGACGGTCGATGGCGTGGGGGTCGGCGGACTGGCCGAGCCCGAGGATGTCTTGGATTTCGGCAATTCCGGCACCGGCGCACGGCTGGTGCTGGGGACAGTCGCGACCAGCCCGATAACCGCGATCTTCACCGGCGACGCGTCACTGCGCCGTCGACCGATGGGCCGCGTGACGGTGCCGCTGCAGCAGATGGGCGCGCAGATGTGGGCTCGTGAGGGCGGGCGGCTGCCGCTGGCGGTCAGGGGTGCAGTGGAACCAATGCCGCTTGCCTACACCTTGCCGGTACCTTCAGCACAGGTGAAATCGGCGGTGCTGCTCGCGGGGCTCAACGCCCCCGGCGAAACGTCGGTGCGCGAGCCGCTCGCGACCCGCGACCACACGGAGCGCATGCTGCGCCACTTTGGCGTTGACGTGCGTGTCGCCATGGCTAACGACGGCGCGCGGGAAATCACCCTCACCGGCGAGACCGAGCTTCGCGCCGCCGATCTCGCGGTTCCCGGCGATCCCTCATCGGCGGCGTTTGCGATCGTCGCGGCGCTGCTGCTGCCGGGATCGGAAATCACCATCGAGGGCGTCGGCACCAACCCGCTGCGCACGGGACTGCTGACGACGCTCCTCGAAATGGGGGCTCGGATCGAGATGGGCCGCGCACGTGAAACCGGCGGCGAGCCGGTGGCCGATCTCTTGGTGCGCGCGAGCGCGCTGCGCGGGGTCGAGGTTCCCGCCGAACGCGCGCCCAGCATGATCGACGAGTATCCGATCCTCTCGGTCGCCGCGGCGTTTGCGAACGGCAAGACGGTGATGCGCGGCCTTGCGGAGCTGCGCGTCAAGGAAAGCGACCGTCTCAGCGCCATTGCCGAGGGGTTGAGAGCCGCGGGCGTTCGCGCCGTCATCGAGGGCGATACCCTCACCGTCGAGGGCCTGGGCAAACGACCGCACGGCGGAGCGACCATAGAGGCACGCCTCGATCATCGGATTGCCATGGCGTTTCTGGTGCTGGGCATGGCGAGCGAGCGTCCGATCGGCATTGACGACGGCGAGACCATCAATACGAGCTTCCCGGGTTTCGTCCCGTTGATGAACGGGCTCGGCGCCGCGATCCATCCGGGCGCTCCGTGATCATCGCGGTAGACGGTCCCGCGGCCTCCGGGAAAGGCACGCTCGCCCGGCGGCTTGCGGCGCACTACGGCCTCGCGCATCTCGACACCGGCAGCCTCTATCGCGCGGCGGCGTTCGAGGCGCTGAGTCGCGGCGCCGATCCCGCCGACCCCATCGCGGCCGAAGCGGCGGCGTGGCGCGTCAGGCCGGCGATGCTCGGCGATCCGCGCCTGCGCTCGATCGCGGTCACGGAGGCATCGTCGGTAATTGCCGCGATCCCCGCGGTCCGCGCGGCCTTGCTCACCTTTCAACGCGACTTCGCGTACGGATTTCACGACGGCAAGCGCGGCGCCGTGCTGGACGGCCGCGACATCGGCACCGTGGTGTGTCCGGATGCGACCGTTAAGCTATTCATAACCGCGACCCCGGAGGCGCGCGCCCAGCGCCGATTCGAGGAGTTGCGGGCCGGCGGGGCCGGGGTTATATACCAGGGCGTCCTGCAGGACATGAGGGAACGCGACGCCCGCGATAGCGGTCGTCAGGCGGCGCCGCTCCGGCCCGCCGCCGATGCCTTCGTGCTCGACACGACTACGCTTGACGCCGACGCGGCATTTGCCGCCGCGCTCGCCTTTATCGACGGTCGGTTGGCTGGTAACCCTCTCTAATTCTTTAGAGATTTGGCCTTACACGACCGCACTTCGCCCCCTCAGGGCAACGGGCCCATGCCATCGCGCCCGCTCCAGTCGATGGCTCGGGACGCTCTATGCCTTTCCCCGGCAATAGCGGCTCGATCACTCTTCGTGGGGATCGATCAGGAGCTTGAATGGCCGTCGCGACGGAACGAGGATCAGCCCAGAAACCAGCCAAAGAGAGTTTTGCCGCTTTGCTCGAGGAGTCCCTCGGCAGCGGCGGTGGTCTCGAGGGCACCGTGGTCAAGGGCCACGTAGTGGCAATCGAGAACGACATGGTGCTGATCGATGTGGGCCTCAAATCCGAAGGCCGCGTTCCGCTGAAGGAGTTCACGGCACCAGGCCGCCCGCCGGAAATCAAACCCGGCGACACCGTCGAGGTCTATCTCGAGCGGATGGAGGACAAGAACGGCGACGCGCAGCTCTCGCGCGAGAAAGCGCGGCGCGAGGAAGCCTGGAGCCTGCTCGAAAAGCAGTTCCAAAAGAACGAGCGGGTCACCGGCACGATCTTCGGCCGCGTCAAGGGCGGCTTTACCGTCGATCTCAACGGCGCCGTCGCTTTCCTGCCGGGAAGCCAGGTGGATATCCGCCCGGTGCGCGACATCACGCCGTTGCTCAATTCACCGCAACCCTTCCAGATCCTCAAGATGGACCGCTCGCGCGGCAACATCGTGGTCTCGCGCCGCGCCGTCCTCGAGGAGAGTCGCGCCGAGGCGCGCTCCGAGCTGGTCGCCAATCTTCAGGAAGGGCAGATCCTCCAGGGCGTGGTCAAGAACATCACCGACTACGGCGCGTTCGTGGATTTGGGCGGCGTCGACGGGCTCTTGCACGTGACCGACATCGCCTGGCGGCGCATCAATCACCCCTCCGAAGCCCTCCATATCGGGCAGACCGTCAAGGTGCAGGTGATCCGCTTCAACAAGGAAACCCAGCGCATCTCGCTCGGCATGAAGCAGCTCGAAGCCGATCCCTGGGAGGGCGTCGAGCTCAAATACCCCGCCGCCGCGCGCTTCCGCGGCCGCGTCACCAACATCACGGATTACGGTGCCTTCGTCGAGCTGGAGCCGGGCGTCGAAGGCCTGGTGCACGTCTCGGAGATGAGCTGGACCAAGAAGAACGTGCATCCCGGCAAGATCGTCTCGACCAGCCAGGAGGTCGAGGTGATGGTGCTGGACGTGGACCCCGTGAAGCGCCGCATCAGCCTCGGGCTCAAGCAGTGTCTCGCCAATCCCTGGGAGGCCTTCCAGGAAAAGTACCCCGTCGGGACCGAGCTCGAAGGCGAGGTCAAGAACATCACGGAGTTCGGCCTGTTCGTCGGACTGCCCGGCGACATCGACGGCATGGTGCACCTCTCCGATCTCGATTGGCAGAAGACCGGCGAGGAGGCGATCAAGGATTACAAGAAGGGCGACGTGGTTAAGGTGCGCGTGCTCGACGTCGACATCGAGAAGGAACGCATCAGCCTCGGCATCAAGCAGCTCGCGCACGATCCGTTCGAGCAGAGCCTCGCCAAACTCAAGAAGGGCGACGTCGTGACCTCGACGGTGTCGGCGGTCTCCGACGGCGGCATCGAGGTGATGCTGGCCGATGGGCTCCCGGGCTTCATCCGCAAGGCGGAACTCTCGCGCGACCGCAGCGAGCAGCGGCCCGACCGCTTCGCGGTCGGCGAGAAGGTCGACGCCAAGGTGATCGCGGTCGATCGCACCGCGCGCAAGGTGACGCTCTCGATCAAGTCGCGCGAGGTCGAGGAAGAAAAGCAGGCGATGGCCGAATTCGGCTCGCAGGATTCGGGCGCGAGCCTGGGCGACATCCTGGGCGCCGCGCTCCGCCGCAGCGGCGGCGGCGACAAGGCCGAGAAAGAGGAGAAGGAAGAGGAGTAGCGGGTCGCTGATAGCTATCAGCTATCAGCCATCGGCCATCAGCTGTCAGTTCTCGGGCGGGTGATTTTTCAGCGCCGTCATGGCCGGGCCGGCTGAAGGCGAGCCCGGCCGTCCACCACTTTCCACCGCAACTGCCGTCATGCGCGGGACAAGCCCGCGCATGACGATGAAAGTTGCGGCTGAGAGTTGATGGCAGACAGCCGACGGCTGTCAGCGTCTCCCTAATCCAGCGCTGCCGCGGTCGGCGTGTCGCCGCTCTCGACCGGCTTGTGCCGCACCGGGCGCAGCAGCGGCACCAGCGGCAGCGCCATGAGGCAGACGATCGTCATCAGCATGAAATCGTCGAGGTAGGCGATCATCGAGGCCTGCAGGTTCACGATCTGGTCGAGCTGCATAAGGCCGCTCAGGGAATTGAGCGACCACATGTGCTGAGGATCGGCCCAGGGCATCACCCGGTTGAGCGCGCTCACATGCTCGCCGATGCTGGCATGGTTCGTCTGAATGTGCCGGTCGAGCAGCGTCTCCGACACGGAGATGCCCATGCTGCCGCCGATATTGCGCAGCAGATTGAAGATCGCGGTCCCTTCGGTGCGCAGATGCGGCGATAGCGTCGAGAAGGCGACCGTGCTCAGCGGCACGAACACAAAGCCAAGCCCCACGCCCTGGGTGATGCCCGCGATCACGATCGGCCGCCAATCCATGTCGGGCGAATACCAGGTCATCTGCCAGAGCGAAAATGCGGTGACGCTGAATCCCACCGCCAGGATCAGCCGGATATCGATCCGGCCCATGAGCTTTCCCACCAGGATCATGCCAAGCATGGTCGCGATCCCGCGTGGCGAGATCACCAGCCCCGTGGTCACCACGGGATAGTCGAGCATGGCCAACATCGCCGGCAGCAGCGCCAAGGTCGCATACATGACCGCGCTCGAGATGAACATCAGCAGGAAGCCGGTCACGAAATTGCGGTCGCGGAACGCCGAGAGGTGGAAGAACGGCCGATCCGTCGTCGCGGTGTGCACGACGAAGACCCATAGCCCGATCGCCGCGAGCGCCGCCTCGATGACGATCTCGGTGGAGCCGAACCAGTCCTTCTGCTCGCCGCGATCGAGCATCATTTGCAGCGCGCCCAGCGCCAGGCTCAGCATCGCGAAGCCGAACAGATCGAAGTAGCGGTTGCGATCGCGCTCGGTCTCGTGCACGAAAAACAGGATGCCGAGGAACGCCAGGATGCCGATCGGCAGGTTGATGTAGAAGACCCAACGCCAGTTGTAGGCGTCGGTGAGCCAGCCGCCCAGCGTCGGTCCCATGATGGGACCCACCATGATGCCCGCGCCCCAGATCGCCATCGCCGAGCCGTGCTTCTGCGGCGGATTGATGTCGAGCAGCACCGCTTGCGAGAGCGGCACCAGCGCCGCGCCGAAAACACCCTGAAGCATGCGGAATAGCACAATCTGGGAGAGCGTTACCGCGGCGCCGCAGAGCATCGAGGTCACGGTGAAGCCCGCAACCGCCACCAGGAACACACGCTTGCGGCCGAAGCGGGCGACCAGCCAGCCGGTCATCGGCGTCGCGATCGCGGCCGCGACGATATAGGAGGTAAGCACCCAGGCGATCTGATCCTGCGCCGCGGACAGGCTTCCCTGCATATAGGGGAGAGCCACATTGGCGATCGTGGTGTCGAGCGCCTGCATGATCGTCGCCAGCATGATCGAGACTGTGATCAGGCCGCGATGCAATTCAGCGCGCCGCTCGGGAGCGACGCCATGGGGTTCGGTGGCGCTATAGGCGGACATGGGCCACGGTCATTCCAGCGCGCGAAGGCTCTCTAGTGTCCCGATTCCGAAGTTCGCACGACCAAACGGCCAAGCTCAGATGCGAACTTCGCAATCATGCGGACACTGGCGACTCATTGATTGCTCGTGTGGCCTTCGGATTTGAAGTTCCTCTCCGAGCGGCCGGCGGTGATCGGAGGAACAAATCCGCCACACTAGGGCGCCTTCTGCTCGTCGCGCGCGAACGCATGCTCGATCAGTACCGTGGTCGAGCTTTTGTGCCGGGTATCGACCTCGACCGTGGCGCTCATCCCCGCGCGCAGCGGCATGCTCGAATCCGTTTCGGTGATCTCGACGCGGACCGGCACGCGCTGCGTCACCTTCACCCAATTGCCGGTCGCGTTCTGCGCCGGGAGGATCGAAAACTCCGAGCCGGTCCCGGGGCTGATGCTGTCGACGTGCGCCTCGAAGACCTGCCCCGGATAGGTGTCGACCGTAAGCGTCGCACGGTCGCCCGGATGCATATAGGTGAGGTCGGTTTCCTTGAAATTGGCCTCGACCCAGACATGGGTCGAGAGCAGCGCAAAGGCCGGAGAGCCCACGCCCAGCCACTGACCCACTTGAAGGCCATCGACCTTGGAGACGATGCCGTCGGCGGGTGCGGTAATGGTGGCGTATTGCAGGTCGAGTTCCGCCTGCGCCGCCTGGGCCGCCGCCATCAGCACCAGCGGATGCTGGTCCGTCGGTATGTCCGGGTTGCCGCCGAGGCTCGCCAGGATATTGGCGATCTGTTGTTGGATGGCCCCGACCTTTTCCTGCGAGGTCTGCAGATCGTGGAGCGAGGAGTCGAATTGTGCCTTCGGCACGAAATCCTTGGCGGCAAGCGCCTTGTTGCGATCGAATTGGCGCTGCATGAAGTCGACGGTCTCCTGGGCCGCCTTGAGGTCGGAGAGCTTCTCGCGATAGCTCGCGCGCAGCGCGTCCACCTGCAGGCGCTGCGAGGCGAGGCGCGCCCGCGCCTGCTCCAGCGCGTAGCGGTAGGGGCGATCGTCAAGCTTGAAGAGGACCTGTCCCGCCTTCACCAGCTCGTTGTCATGCACGTCGACCTCAGCGACGCTGCCCGCGACGCGGGAGCTCAGCATCACCTTGTCGGACTGCACATAGGCGTCGTCGGTGGAAACGTAGCGGCCGGAAACCAGGTAGTAGTAGGTGCCCGCCAACACGATCACGAGCGGCAGGCTCGCCATCAGCGAAATCCGCACGATCCTCAGGCTGAGGATGTCGCGCCAGCCGCGCCGCGGACGGCGCCGGCCCACCGGGAGACTGCCGGCATGGACGCTCATGGCCGCTCATCCCCGAGAGTGGCGGCGACGGCGGCTACTTTCCGCGCCCGTATTCGGTCCCGCTCGATCCGCTCCCCGGGCTCAATCTCGCCGCCATTCTGCCGGTTGCCAAGCGAGCGGCGCATCCGCCCCAACAGCTCCAGCAACGTGTCGCGCTCGTCGAGGTTGAAATCGCAAAGCACGTCCTCGAAGACCTCGGCCGCGATCGCGCGCAGATCCGCGAATCGAGGCCGCGCCTTTGCCGTGAGGTAGAGGCAGCGCTGGCGCCGGTCGCTCGGATGCGGACGCCGTTCGACCCAGCCCGCTTCCACCATGCGGTCAACGAGACGCGCGAGCGTGATGGGCTCGATCTCCAGGATTTCGGCAAGGCCGCTCTGATTGATGCCTTCATGGCGCGCGAGATGCGACAGCAATTGCCACTGCGCGCGTGTCATGCCGAGGTGGCGCGAGCGCTGGTCAAAACGCTTGCGCATCAGCCGCGCGATGTCGTGCAGAAGAAAGCCCAGGCTGCGATCGAGGTCCGAGTCGCTCATGGCTAAGCATATAATAAGGATGCTTATGATAAGCAATGGTCGTTAATCGAGTGTATACGGCCATGGTTACTCAATCGCCGAGACAGTCGCTCAATTGATCGTAAAAGTTGTGGAGGTGGAAGAGTGATGCAAGATAATCGTGCCGAAAAGGTACGATTTCTCTGACATCCGTGGCTTCCGCGTATTTCCCCAACGCTGGCCCGCACTAGCATCTTTGCGGTCTCGGCCACGAAAAAAGGGGGGAACCCATGCGCGTTCCGTTTACCGCTCTTGTGTCCTCGCTTGTGCTGGCGGCGCTTCCCGCCCTTTGGGTGTGCGCGGCTCACGCCGATACGCTCGACACCATTCGTTCGCGCGGCGCGATCGTCATCGGATATCGGGAAGGCGCGCCGCCATTTTCGTCGGCCGATGCGCAAGGCAAGCCGCAGGGATATTCGATCGACCTCTGCAATCGGATCGCGGACGCCGTCAAGGCGAAGTTGGGCATGAGCGATCTCAAGGTGCAGTACGTTCCGGTTACCGCCGAGAACCGGATCGACAAGCTGGAATCGGGTGCCATCGACATCGAATGCGGCTCGACCACGCGGACCCTGGGGCGGCAGGAGCGCGTCGACTTCACGCTGTTCACCTTTGTCACCGGGACGGAATTGCTGGTGCCCGAGAAATCCGACATCCACGGGCCGGACGATTTGAAGACCAACAAGAAAATCGCGGTGCAATCGGGCACCACAACGGAGACCGCCATCAAGCGGCTGATCAGCGCCACCGGCGGCAAAGCGGAGATCATACCGGTGCACAGTTCCGATGAAGGGCTTGCGCTGGTCGAAAGCGGCAAGGCCGATGCCTACGCCTCCGACGAGGTCGTCCTCATCGGTCTCGCGACGGCGGCGAAGAGTCCGCGCGGTCTGCGGCTCTCCGGGCAGCTCTATTCCTATGAGCCCTACGCGCTGATGGTTCGCAAGAACGATTCCGCGTTTCGCCTGATCGCCGACCGCACGCTCGCGCAAATCTACGAGAGCGATGACATCGTGAAGATCTGGCAGCGGTGGTTCGGCCAATGGGTTCCCCAACCGCCGGTCGTGCTCAAGTTGATGTACGCGATGGAGGCTCTCAGTCCCTGATGTCGCTGCTCTGAAGTTCCTCCGGTTTGGTCGCACACTCCGAGGGAAACTTCAGATCCGGACGCCAGACTAATGGGTCCACGCGACAGGTCTGGTGTGATTTTGCCGCCCCGCCTTCAGGGCGTCAGCGATAACGCCTTAAGCTCCTTCCGAGCCGTGCCAAAGCTGCCAAGCTGATAGACCGACGCGCCAGTCGCCGAGAACATGAACGACGCGAACGGCTCCGCCAACATCTTATTCAAATAGGTTTCCGTTCCGACGCCGATCGTCACGTGCGGATTGAATCGCTTGCCTGCCGCGATCGTGACGAAATTGGCGACGTAGTCGATCAGCGATTTTTGAATGTCGCGTCCGCCCTCCTCGCTGAAGAACGCCGCTGGGGTCCCAGTCTTCACGGTGTAGGGCTTAACGGCTGTGATGAGTTCATCTTGCAGCCGGTGCAGGTCTTCAGTGGGTTCGACGACGATTCCCGCGAGCCCAAGCGGCGGAGACGGGATGTAGTAATACTTGAACGCCTTCAGCGTCCATGCCGTGGGCTTCTCCTTGGCCAGAACCGCGTTCGCCGCCGCAAATACCTTGTCGAGGTCGTCCGTGCGGACGAACTGCTGCAACAGAGAGATGTGCGGGTGGTGCGTCTCATCCAGAGCAAAGCCCTTCGGGAAGGACTTGAGAAGACGAGCGTTGGCGGCCATCGCGTGCTGAACCATCGTCGCGTCGGGTTCGAGCGCGATGTCGATCGCTATCACCGGATTTTGCTTGGCGACGGACCCTTGGGCAAATCCGAGCGCCAACGGCAGCCCGAGACCAATGGCCGTGAGGACTAGCGCGTGTTGATGTCGCGGCTGACCCAAAGACGAAGCCATGCCTGCCACAACTGCAGCAACACCCGCCATCAGGCCCAGCCACAGGTTTCGGTGGAGCTTCATGACTACCTCTCCGGATTTGAGTTGCGAACTGACCGATCCACGGCCCGGCCGGGGCGGTCAGCGGAATTATGTTTTATCGCGTGGAATGATCACCCGCTACGGGGTCAAAGCCGACGGAGTCAAAGTTTCACGGGCGACCCGCTTAATCGTCTTCGGCGGGTCATTTTCGAAGGAGCCTGCTCGAGCAGCCCGCCATCTGCTCACCAGGGGAGAATCTCCGGCTGATAGTCGGCGATGCGCTCCTTGACCTTGAGCAAGGGCTCGATGCCGTAGAGTCGCCGCGCATTTTCGCCCATGAGCTTTTTCTGGGCGGTCTCTGGCACCTTGTGCTCCGCCATGTGCGCGAGCGCCTCCCATGCGTCCTCGGCGTCATGGTGCGGATAGTCGGAAGACCAGATGGCCACGGGCTCGAACGTATCCCAAAGCCGGTACACCAGATCCTCGTCCGACTCAAATCCGATGAAGCAGCGCTCGTAGAACGCTTCAAACGGGTCGCGAATCCGGCGGTTGCGCTGAAAGGCAAAGAGGTCCGAGAAGTTCCGGCACTTCGCCAGCACCAGTGGCAGCCAGCTCGCGTTCGATTCGAGCACCGCGACTTTGAGGGTCGGAAACTTGTCGAGCCAACCCGTCATCAGCACCGTGGTGAGCCACGTCATCGCTTCCATCACGAAACCCAGGGCCTCCGAGGTGTCGATGGTCGGGTCCATGGCAAAGGCGATGTTGCTGACGAATTGGCCCGGCGAATAGACCACGGGCTCGTCGGTGAAGAGCAGTCCCTGTCCCGATCCGCGCGCCTTCGCCATGCGCTCGGCCCAGTCGGGTGTGAGCGCCTCGCGTGAAGGGAAGGTGTGCATCGCCAGCACCACGCCCAGCGCATCGAACTCGCGCCAGAGCGGGTCGAATTCCGCCAGTGTGGGATAGCGCCCGTTCCAGAAGCAGGGACGGACGGCCGCGGCCTTGAAGCCCAACTTGGCGACGCGGCGCAGTTCCTCGATCGAGTGTTCGACGCTCTGGATCGGCAG
>Ga0335079_10000116_pt1 | contig 92498 bp, 90 predicted proteins | sample Lox_Sample_33_FD_206719 | JGI IMG/M metagenome (GOLD analysis project Ga0335079, IMG submission 206719) | Soil microbial communities from Loxahatchee National Wildlife Refuge, Florida, United States - Lox_Sample_3.3 | ecosystem: Environmental > Terrestrial > Soil > Wetlands | place: USA... | reverse complement strand
GCCTTCGGGGATGACGACGGTGCAGGCGGCGAAGGAGCCTTCGTTGACCGGCTCCAAAGGCGCCGTCAGGTTCTTGTAGGCGACGAGCGCGCCTGCATGCGAGCGCGCGTTGATCGAAAGCTTCTGCTCCTTGGCGCAGCCGGAAAGGTCGATGGTCATGTGGCCATGATCGACCGTGACCTTGGCGTGGATCGGCAGATGCAGGTCGGCGCTCGGCACGTCGTAGACGGCGCTCGCCTCGTAGACGCCATCGGGGATGGTCGCGACGATGGCGCGGCAGCGCTGCTCGGTCTCGCGGAAGACCTGGCGGATCGCCTCGAGCATGGTGTCACGGCCGAATTTCTGGAACAGCTCATCGAGCCGCCGCAGCGCGAGCCGGCACGCCGCCATCTGCGAGCGCATGTCGCCCAGCGAGGAATCCGGGAAGCGGATATTGTCGCGCAGGATTTTCAGCAGCGTCGTGTTGGGCTTGCCGGCCTCGTAGACCTTGAGCTGATCGAGCTGCAGACCTTCGAGCCACGGGTCGGGCACGCTCGAGCCGCCGCCGAAGCCCGTGCTCATGCCGCCCACGTCGATCCAGTGCGCGCGCACGACCGAGAACATCAAAAGCTCGCCCTCATAGAAATAGGGCATGTAGATGACGACGTTGTTCAAATGCTGGCCGGCGACGCGCTGATGGTTGGTGATGAGCACGTCCTCGGGCACGAAGCCGTCGCGCCCGTATTGCGCCATGCCGTCTTTGATGATGACGCCGAGATCGGCCACGAAATGCGACACGCCGCCCACGTTCTGCGACACGAGATCGCCGTCGGGAAGCACGAGCGCGGTGCAGAAGTCGCGCACCTCGTAGATCATCATGTTGTAGGAGGTGCGATGCAGGTCGGCCGCCATCTCGTTGGCGATGGCGGGAAGCGCGTTGCGCACGACCTCGAGCGTGACCGGATCGATCTTCACAGCCATCAGGGCTTCTCCACCGAGATAATGAGTTCGCCGGTCTCGGCCACGCTCACCCGGTCGCCCGGGAAGAGCACGGTGGTCGAGCCGTATTCGCTGACGAGCGCGGGCCCCGCGAACTTGGCGCCCGCGGGCAATCCGTCGCGGCGATAGACGGGGCACTCGACCGGCCCGGCGTCGAACCACACCTTGCGCCGCTCGGCCGGCTCGGCGGCGCGCCCATGCGGCAAGGGCGGCATCGCGAGCTTGCCGCGTGTCCCACGCGCGATCAAACGCAGGTTGATGATCTCGACCGGCTCGTCCTTCGAGTGATGCGCGTAGCGCTGCTCGTGGAGCGCGTCGAAGCCGGTGCGGATAGCGCCGCGGTCGGCGGCGCGAAGCTGCTCCCACGCGACCGGCACGGAGAGCGAGAATTCCTGCCCGACATAGCGCAGGTCGAACAGAAGCTGCAGCACGACGCCCTCTTCGCGCGAGAGCGTGCGCTTGCCCTCCTCCGCCATCTCGTGCGCAATCTCGCCGAGCTTTGCGAAATCGGCCTCGTTCAGCTCGGCGTAGTAGGTGCGGCTGAAATCGTGGCGCTCGTCGGCCATGAGCATGCCGAGCGCCGAGAAATGTGAAGGAAAGCGCGGGATGATGACGGTCGGAATGTGAAGCTCGCGCGCGATCGGAAGCGCGTGCGGCGGCCCCGCCCCGCCCGAAGCGACGAGCGCGAAGTCGCGCGGATCATAGCCCTTCGCGACCGACACTTCGCGCACGGCCAGCGACATTTTCGCGACTGCAATGGCGATGATGGCGCGCGCGGCAGCGGCATCGTCCATGCCGAGCCGCTGCCCGATGCGCGCGGCGATGCCTTTCGCCGCGGCCGCGGCGTCGAGCCGCATCTCGCCGCCCAAAAAGTCGCCCGCGCCGATCCGGCCCAGCACCACGTTGGCGTCGGTGATGGTCGGCTCGACACCGCCGTTCATGTAGCAGATCGGACCCGGATCAGCGCCCGAGCTTTGCGGGCCGACCTTCAAGGCGCCTACATCGTCGATCCACGCAATGCTGCCGCCGCCAGCGCCCACCTCGACGACATCGACCACCGGCACCATCACCGGATGGCCGCTCGCATAGCCGCCGACGTAATAGCCCTCGGCGGTCGTGGGCTCGCCGTCGCGCACGAGCGCGGCCTTCGCCGTCGTGCCGCCCATGTCGAAGGAGATGATGTTGCGCTGGCCCAGCGCCTTGCCGATCTCGGCCGAGGCAATGATGCCGCCGACCGGCCCCGACTCCATCATCATCACCGGGCGCTTCGTCGCAGTCGCGGGCGCCATCACGCCGCCGTTCGACTGCATGATGGCGAGATCACCGGCGAAGCCGGCTGCCTTCAACCGCGTCTCGAGATTGCGCACATAGCCGCCGACGATGGGGCCGATATAGGCGTTCACCACCGTCGTCGAGATGCGCTCGTACTCGCGGTACTCGCGCAGGATCTCGTGCGAGAGCGTGACGAAGGCGTTGGGGAGCGCCGCGGCCGCAATCTCGCCGGCGGCGCGCTCGTGCTCGATGTTGGCGTAGGAATGGAGGAAGCACACCGCCACGGCATCAACACCCTCGGCCTGGAGCGCCGCGCAGGCCGTGCGCACGCTGTCGCGGTTCAAACGCTCGCGCACCTCGCCGGTAGCGTAGAGCCGCTCGTCCACCTCCATCGTGAGGTGGCGCGGCACCAAGGGACGCGCGCGGTGGAAGAAGAGGTTGTACGCCTCGGGCCGGTTGCCGCGCCCGATCATGTAGACGTCGCGCGTGCCGCGCGTGACGAGAAGCCCGACCTTGGCGCCCTTGCGCTCGATGAGCGTGTTGATGGCCGTGGATCAGCGTCTCGAGATGGCGCGCGTCGAGCCCGGCCTTGCGCACGGACTCGATGACGCCGTCCACCGGATCGCGCGGCGTCGTGAGCGTCTTGGCGTGATGGATTTGTCCGGCACCAGCATCGAACGCGATGAGATCGGTGAAGGTGCCGCCGATATCAACGGCGACGAAGGTCAAGGGAACTCCTTTTTGCGCGGCAAATCATGCCGATTTGCGGGGGCGGCGCAAGGCCCGGCCTTTGCTATAGTCGCGGGCAAGGGAGGACCGATAATGAAGAATTCCAAGTGGCTCGTCGCCCTGGCCGCGGCGCTCGTGCTCATGGCGGGGCCCGCGGCCGCCGATCAGACCTTGCGCGTCGGCAAGGCGGTCACCAACGCCTTCACCTTCACGCCGCTCGACGTCGGCATGAAGGCCGGCATCTTCAAAGCGCACGGGCTTGCGATCGAGGAATACAATTTCGGCGGCAGCGCCAAGTTGCAGCAGGGGCTCGCCGCCAACAGCATCGACATCGGCATCGGGTCGGGGCCCGAGCTGTCGTTCGTGGCGAAAGGCGCACCCGTCTTGGGCGTCGCGGCGATGGCCGGCAAGCCCGCGCTTCTCTGCCTCGTCGTCTCCGACAAGGGCGGCATCAAGACCGTCGCCGATCTGAAGGGCAAGACGGTCAGCAGCTCGACCGTGGGCTCGCTCACCACCTGGCTCGTGCGCGAGTTGTCGCGCCAGCAAGGCTGGGGGCCGGACGGCATAAAGATCGCTTATCTCGGCGAGGAGCCGGAGCAACTCTCCGCCCTCTTCACCGGCCAGACCCAGGGCGCCACGGTTCAGATCGCGGCCGGCTACAGGCTCGAGCAGGAGGGCCGGGGCCGCATCCTCTATCGCTATGGCGACATCCAATCGCACTTCATCATCCATGTGATCTTCGCGCGGAAGGCGCTCATCGCGAGCGACCCCGACGCCGTGCGCAAGTTCCTTGCCGGCTGGTTCGAGACGATCAAGTACATGGAGACGCACAAGGACCAGGTGGTCGAGGTCGCCGCCCCCATCATGGGCGTGTCGCCAGAACTCGCGGGACGCGCCTATGACGAGCTGATGCCGACCTTCTCGCGCGACGGCAAGTTCGACCCCGAGGCGCTGAAGGTGCTGGCGCGCTCCTATGTCGAGATGAACCTGCTGCCGCAGGAGCCCGACATGCAGACGCTCATCACCGAGAAATTCCTGCCGGGCGCCACGGCGACGCAGTAGCGCCTATTCCGCCGGCGTCTCTTCGAGCTGCCCGCCGCGCGCAGACGGCCGGTGGCCAGTGACGGCGGCGCCCGCCGCCGGCTCGAGCTTGCGGAACGACGCGATCGAGAACAGCGAAAACACGCCGAAGACGACGAACGCGATGCGGAAGTCGGTGGCCGAGAGAGGCGCCTCGGCGCTCGCGCGCGCGACATGCGTCAGGTGCACGGCAATCGCCGCCAGCGCGATCCCCATGCCGTTCGTCAGCTGCTGCACCATGCTCGAGAAGCTGGTGGCGGCGCTCATCTGGCCGGACGGGATATCGACAAACGCGAGCGAGTTGAGCGCGGTGAATTGCAGCGAGCGGAAGAAGCCGCCCACCGCCAGGATCGCGAACATGAGCAGCACGGGCGTCGACTGCGTGAAGAGCGCGCAGAGCGCGAAGAAGCCCGCGGAGATCAGGCAATTCACGACAAAGGTAGTGCGGTAGCCAAAGCGCCGCAGGATCGGCCCGGTCGACATCTTGTTGAAGAAGCTGCCTAGCCCGCCCGCAAACGTGATGAGGCCGGAATTGAAGGCGCTCATGCCGAAGCCGACCTGCAGCATCATCGGCATGAGGAACGGCATCGCGCCGACCGTCACGCGGAAAATGCTGCCGCCCGTGATGTTGGCGCGGAAGGTCGCGATGCGCATGAGCGTGAGATCGATGAGGGGCGCGACATGCCGGCGCGCGTGGAGAAATGCAGCGCCGCCGGTCAAAGTCCCCACGGCGAAGATCGCGAGCACGATGCCGTCGCTCACCGCCGGGTGCGCGATGAGGTTGCAGCCGGACATGAGGCAGGTGAGCGTGACGCCGGTCAGGACGAAGCCGCGCCAGTCGAGCGGCGGTACGTGATCGGGCTTCGTGTCCTCGATGAGGAGCGTCACCAGCACAATGCCGAGGATGCCGAACGGCACGTTGAGGAAGAACACCCAGCGCCACGATAGATATGTCGTGATGAGGCCGCCCACCGGCGGGCCCATGATGGGCCCCAGGATCGCCGGGGTCGTGAGATACGAGATCGCACGCACGAGCTCCGTCCGGTCGATGCTGCGCAGGAGGACGAGGCGCCCGACAGGCACCATCATCGCGCCGCCCACGCCCTGGAGAATGCGCGCCGAGGTAAGCTCGACGATGTTGTTGCAGAACCCGCACGCAATCGAGGCGATCGTGAACACGGCGATCGCCGCGCGGAACACGGTCGCGGCGCCGTAACGGTCGGCGATCCAGCCGCTCACCGGGATGAAGACGGCGAGGCTCAGCATGTAGGCGGTGACGGCGAGCGAGAGCCGGACCGGGCTGTCGCCGAAGGAAAGCGCGATCGACGGCAGCGCCGTGTTGATGATCGAGGTGTCGAGATTCTGCATGAACAGGGAGCACGCCACGATGAGCGGCACGATCATCGAGTTGACGGGCAACCTCTTCACCATCGGGTGTTATTTAGCGCATCGGCGCACGAAATCGAAGAAGAGAGGCGCCCGACGCAACGCAGCCATGCATGAGGGCTAATGCGTGGCGTTCATGCGGTTTTCCCACTCCTCGCTCGTCTCGAACACGATTCGGCCGGGAGTCTTCGGCGGGAAGCCGCCGCGCACCGCGCCGGGCGTGCGGTCTTTGTAAATGCGGCCCAAATGCGGCGAGAGCGGCCGGCTGTTCGGCACCGAGAGCCACATGCGCAGAAGATGGCGCCGGCGCTCGGGCTCGGGATGATCCTCGAACGCGGTGCGCGCGTGCATGACGACGTGGTTGTTGCAGAGCTGCAAATCGCCCGGCTGGAAATCGGTCGGAAAGTGGAACTCGGGATCGGCCGCCACCGCGTCGAACGCGTCGAGCGCCGCCGCCTGCGCTTCGCTGAGGCGCGGCGCCTCGGGAAAGCGCTGGCCGTTCTTGATCTGGCCCCGAATGTAGCGGCACGAGAAATGTCCCTCGTGCTGCGTGAAGATCGGCTGCGGATAGAACGGCGCCTCGCCCGCACGCTCCTGGCCCTGCATGCTCCAGTAGTAGGGCTCGTAGAGCACGTCGAGGAGATCGGGCTTCGAGCGCAGCAGCTCGTTGTGGATGGCGACGGAGCTCGCGACGAGCGAGCGGCCGCCTTGCTTCGCCGCGTGCACGACGAAGAGGCTCGCGACATCGCAGCTGTCGGTGTGGAAGGACAGCGTTCCGCTTGTCTTGTAACCGCGGAAGCGCGGGCTATCGGCGGGCACCCGGATGTCGCGGACGTCGCCGATCACGTCGCCTTCGTCGCTCTGCGAGACGGCGGTGCCGAGATATTTACCGAGGCACCAGTAGATCGCCCGCGCATCCTCGAGGCCGAGCCGGTCGAGCGCGAAGCCGCGGATCATGAACATGCCGGGGCCACGCTCGAGCGCCTCGTGCGCGCGCGCCGCGATCGCGGCAAAGCGCGGCGCCGGAAAATCCCCGCGCGTCGCCTTCTCGAGCGGCACGCGCGAGCCTTTGAAGCGGGCGTAGGCCGCGTCGATCTCGGCCAGTTCGTCCTTGTCGAGGACGTAAAGCCAGTCGCGCCGCTCGTCGAGCTCGCGGCTTTTCCAGTTCGCCGGCGATCGGACCGGCGCCCGCGTCATTTCTGCACCAGCGGACAGCCGCCCTCGGCGAGCGAGAGGAAGAGCTGATCGCCTGGAATCTTGCGCACGAATTTCTCATCGTCCCACGGGCCTTTCGATTCGGCCGGCGACTTGATCTGATAGAGATTGACGCTGTCGATGAGGCGGCCGTCGGCGCGCAAGGTCACGCTCTCGCCGAACTTCTTCATCGGATGCGCGCGCATCTGCGCCACGACCTTGACCGGATCGTCCGTGCCCGCCTCCTTGATCGCGGTGAAATAGGCAATGAGGCCGGAATAGTTCGCGGCCTGGGTCGCGTTCGGCATCTTGTGGCGGACCTCGAAGAATTTCTTGGAAAAGGCGCGCGTCTCGTCGTTGTCGTCCCAGTAGAAATCGGCCTCGGTAAAAACGCCCTTCGTGGTCTGGAGCCCGACCGCCTCGATGTCCGAAAGCTGCATCAGGAAGACGGCGATCTTCTGCTTCGAGCCGATGACGCCGAACTCGGTCGCCTGCTTCAGCAAGGTCGAGAGATCGAGGCCGATCGAACCGACGCCGATCGCATCCGCGCCCGACTGCTGCGCCTGGAGCAGGTATTGCGCGAAATCGGTACTGTTCGTCGGATGGAACACGGTGCCCAAAAGCTTGCCGCCGCTGCGCTTCACCATCTCCTCGCCGACCGCGGCCAAGGATTTGCCGACGAAGAAGTCGGGCATGATGAAGAACCAGGATTTGGCGCCCTCCTGCGCGAGCGCGTTGATCGGCGCGCGCGCTTGGGCCGCCGTGTCCATGCCCCATTGCACGCCGGTGGGCTGACAGCCCTTGCCGGTGAGATCGCTCGTCGCTGCGACCGTGGCAAGGAACATCTTATGCTTCTCGTAGGCCATGCGCTGGATCGTGATGGCGGCCGCCGAGGCCGGCACGTCGACGATCACGTCGACGCCGCCATTGTCGTACCATTCGGTCGCGATCTGCGTCGCAAGGTCGGGCTTCGACTGCATGTCGGCCGAGATCACCTCGATCTTCTTGCCGATCACCTCGCCGCCAAAATCCTTGGCTGCGATTTGGGAAGCGACGACCGAGCCCTCGCCCATCGAGGTCGAAGCGAAACTCGTGAGATCGGTCAGAACGCCTACCTTCACGGTCTTGTCGCCGGCCAAGGCCGGCACGGCGGCAAGCGCCAGCGCCGCACCCAGAAGTGCTGCAGCTCTCATGTCCCCCTCCCCTATTCCTTCGTCTCGCCCTCGCGCTCGAACGTGACGCGATGGCCCCATGTCTTGTCATAGTCGCGCTGCGCCGATTTCGGCAGATAGCGCGCTTCGATCTCGGGAATCCGCTCGGCGTCGATGAGCTTCTTCGCGTCGATCAAACCCCACTTGCTGCGCTTCATCGCGGCCGAGCTTTCGGCCAAGGCGTTCGGACCCTTCTCGCGGAACTCGTTCAGGATCTGCCACACCGCCTGGATGCCATAGGTCGAGCAGAAGGTCGGATAGAGCGCGATGCGCGCGCCCAACTCCTCGTATTCCTTGGGCTGCGGCGCCGGCTCGTGCCCGCCGCCCCAGATGACGAGAAGCGGCGCCGGGATCGCCGCCGCGGCGCGGCGGATCTGGTCCCGCGTCTCGACCGAGTTGAGCCAGACGAGATCGGCGCCGCCTTTCTCGACATAGGCAACCGACCGGCGCAGCGCGTCGTCGAAGGTCTCGCCCTCGGCGCCGATCGAATCGCAACGCGCGCACAAGACGAAGCTCGGGTCGACCTCGTTGCGGGCGGCGACCGCGGCCTGGAGCTTGCCGACCGCTTCCTCGAGCGGGATGAGGCGGCGGCCCGCCGCGGTGCCGGATTTCTTCGGCGCCTCCTGGTCCTCGATCTGCATCGCGGCGACGCCGGAGCGCACGATCTCCTTCACCGCCCAATGGACGTTGACGGCATTGCCGAATCCGGTGTCGGCATCGACCAGGATCGGAATGTCGGCATGGGCCGCCATGTGGCGCGCGTGATCGACGAGATCGCGCAGGCCCATGATGCCGTTATCGGGAACGCCCAAAAGCACGCTCGAAAGCTGCGAGCCCGGGAGGAAGAAGGATTCGAAGCCTGCCTCCTGCGCCATCCGGGCATAAAGCGGCCCGAACCCGCCCGGCATCAGCATGAGCTTCTTGCGCTGGAGGAGCGCGCGGAATTTCTGGCGCTTGGCTTCGGCTTCACTTGCCATGTCAGGCGCTCCAGTAGGCGAACGCCATGGCGGTGCCAGTGCCGGCCTCGGAGCGGTAGCACGGCACATAGTCGAGGAGATGCATCTTCATGCCAAGCTCGGCCATGGCGGCGGCGAGCGGCAGCCAGTTCTTGATCTCGCCTGTGCCGGGCGAGCGGAACATCATCTCCGGGATCGCCTGGAGCCGGTCGAAATCGTTGGCCGCCATCGCGTCGAGCACAAGCCGGTCGAATTCCTCGTCGATGACGAAATGGGTGAGCCCGCCCGAGGCGATCAAGGCGACGCGCTCGTCGACGGGGAAGGATTTGACGGCGCGCGCGACCGCGCGGCCGAAGGCGAGGCAGCGCTTCACTGTCGGCTTGTTGGGTTCGTAGTAGTTGTTGACGAAGAGCGGCACTGTCGGCACCGGGTCGTCGTGCATGATGCGGCGATAGACGAAGCCGAAAGCGTGCGGGATCGAGTTCGAGCCGCGCGGGCCCTTGGGAATGCGGCTCATCTGCGCCACGTCGAACTCTTCGGCGATGAGCTCGCGGATGAGGTGGTCGGCCAATTCCGGCGCGCCGGCATAGTGCGCAGGCTCGGGCGGGCAATAGCCCAATTCGGCCGCGCCCACGCCTGGCGGCAGCGCCGCGCGCTGCTCCGCGGTCTTCGGGATGTTGCCGATCGTCTCGCCGCGATAGACGGCGAAGGCGGGGATGTCGTCGTCGGAGAAGATCTCGGACTGGTCGTTGCCGAAGATGACGGCGACGCTCGGGCGCGCCGCCTTGAGGCGCTGGGCCAGATCCTCGATCCGCTCCTGGCACAGGCCGTGCTTCCGGCGCCATTCCGTTTCGGTGATGCGCGGCGCCCAATCGGTGTCGCTCCGCATGGTGACGAGCTCGGCGAAGGCGTACTCGGTGCCGTGATGGAAATGGCGGTTGCGCTTGTCGGCGACGACGCGCTGCGGCCATTCGCTTGGATCGGTGACGAGTTGCGGCCCATGCGAGGTGCCGATGCCAATGACCGGACGTGCCAAGATTTTCCTCCGTTCCCCGAGGCGCAAATGGTGCTGCCGCCGGGGATGGGGTGTCAAGCCGACGGCGCGCAGCGGGAGAGTCGTACTGCGACGGCGATTAGCGCTATATACTCATTTCCTCAGAGGGAAGGACGCGAGAGACAGGACCATGGCCGACGACGCGAGAGTCGAAAGCGCGAGCCGCTGGGACGGGTTGACCCAGACCGGCGCGGGTACGCGGATGGGCAAGCTGCTCAGGCGCTATTGGTGGCCGATCGCGGGCGCCAGCGAGATGGACGGGGCGGCGACGAAGCCGGTCCGGCTCCTCGGCGAGAACCTCGTCCTCTACAAGGACCTGAGCGGCGGCTACGGGCTGCTCGACCGGCATTGCCGCCACCGCCGTGCCGACCTCACCTACGGCTATGTCGAGAAGTGCGGGCTCCGCTGCAACTACCACGGGTGGCTCTATGGCGCCGACGGGCGCTGCCTCGAACAGCCCTACGAGGACGTGGCGCACCCGGACTCGCGCTTCAAGGACGAGATCCGCATCAAGGCCTATCCGGTCGAGGAGCGCGGCGGGATGCTGTGGGCCTATCTCGGGCCCGAGCCGCGCCCGCTCGTGCCGAACTGGGAGTTCTTCACCTGGAAGAACGGCTTCCGCCAGGTCGTGCTGGCCGACATCCCGTGCAACTGGTTCCAATGCCAGGAGAACTCGATCGACCCGGTGCATTTCGAGTGGACCCACTCGAACTGGAGCGTGCGCCTCAAAGGCGACACCGGCCCCTATTCGCCGAAGCACCTCAAGGTCGACTTCAACGAGTTCGAGTACGGCTTCCAATATAAGCGCATCCGCCAGGACACGAGCGACCAGGACCGGCTCTGGACCATCGGCCGCGTCTGTCTTTGGCCGAACGCGCTCTTCACCGGCAACCATTGCGAGTTCCGCGTGCCGGTCGACGACGAGAACACGCTCTCCGTCACCTGGCATTTCTCGCGCGTGCCGCGCGAGCGCGAGCCTTATGTCCAAGGCAGCGTGCCGACCTGGCGCGGGCCCATCTCCGATCCCGCCACCGGGCGCTGGATCACGACTCATGTCATGAACCAGGATTTCATCACCTGGACCGGCCAGGGCACGATCGCCGACCGGACGAAGGAGCTGCTCGCGCCAAGCGACCGCGGCGTCCTCATGCTGCGCCGCCGCTTCCTTGCCGACATGGACGCGATCGATGAGGGCAAGGACCCGAAGGCGACCGTGCGCGACGCCAAGGTCAACGAATGCATCGACTTGCCGGTGGCCGAGCGCGAAGCGCTCGTCGTCGGCATGACGCGCGCGGAATACTTGAAGGACCCGTTCGCACGGCGCGGGCTTCAGGGCTATCTGTTCCAGACCGGGCAGCCCAAAGAAGTGCGCAACGCCTTCCTCGCGGCGATGGGCATCAACGACAGCGAGATCGGCGAAGGGCTCGAACAGATCGACCCGCTCGCGCCCAACACGCGCGGCGGCTGAAGACAGGGAAGACACCTAGGGAGGGGACATGTCACGGATGGGATTGCGCGCGCTGGCCGCGCTCGTCGGGCTTGGCGCGCTCTGCGGCGCCGCGTGGGCGGACGAGGAGCCGCTCAAGATCGGGCTCGTCGGCTCGTTCTCGGGCGGGGCGGCGCAATGGGGCATCTCGGTCGATGCCGCCTTCGCCGCCTACCAGAAGCAGCATGGCGACAGTGCCGGCGGCCGCAAGATCGAGTTCCTGCGCCGCGACACGACCGGGCCCAATCCCGACATCGTGCGCCGGCTCGTGCAGGAGCTGATCTCGCGCGACAAGGTCGAGCTTATCTGCGGCATCGAGTTCACGCCCAACGCCCTGGCCGCGGCCGGGCTCTCGACGCAGGCGAAGGTGCCGCTCCTCATCGTCAACGCGGCCACCACCGAGATCCTGACAAACGCGCCCTATACCTCGCGCTTCGGCTTCACCACGGCGCAGATCGTGACCCCCTTCGCCAAGTGGGCGGCGAAGAACGGCTATCACGACGTCTATGCGATCTATACCGATTACGGGCCCGGCATCGAGGCCGGCAACGCCTTCAAGAAGGCCTTCACCGAGGCGGGCGGCAACGTCGTCGGCGAGGTGAAGCCGCCGCTCATCAGCCCGGACTATTCGGCCTACATCCAGCGCGTCAAGGACGCGAAGCCGCAGGCGATCTTCATCTTCGCGCCCGCGGCCGACCATCCGCAGATCTTCCTCAAGGCCTATCGTGACGCGGGCCTCGGCGAGATGGGCGTCAAGATCCTGGCGACGGGCGACCTCACCAACGAATCCGTGCTCAACAATCTCGGCGACCCGGCGCTCGGCATGATCACCACCTTCGATTATTCCGAGGCGCACGATTCCCCGCTCAACAAGGAATTCACGAAAGCTTTCTATGCCACCGCGCGCGACAACACGCGGCCCGACTTCACCGCGGCCGCGGCCTATGACGTCATCAACGCCATCTACAAGATCGTCGACGCCCAGCACGGCAAGATCGATCCCGACCGCACCATGGCGCTCATCAAAGGCATGAGCTTCGAGAGCCCGCGCGGGCCCATCGCCATCGACCAGAACCGCGACATCGTGCAGAACGTCTATTTCCGCAAGGTCGAGAAGGTGGGCGGCAAGCTCGAGAACGTCGAGTTCCAGACGACGCCGATGGTCGACGATCACGGCAACCCGACGAAGTAACGCCGCGCCATGGTGGTGAGCCTCGTCAACGTCCTCGTCAACGGGGCCGCCTACGGCATGCTGCTGTTCCTGATGGCAGGCGGCCTCTCGGTGACGATGGGATTGATGGGGTTCGCCAATCTCGCGCACGGCTCGCTCGCGATGCTGGGCGGCTATGTGCTGGCGACACTGATGAACCACTACGACGTCTCGTTTCTGCCGGCGCTCTTGGCGGCGACGATCGCGACGGCCTTTGCCGGCGCCATCGTCGAGCGCACCGTCTTCCGCCGGCTCTATGGCGGGGCGGAACTCGATCAGGTGCTGCTGACGATCGGCGTCGTGTCGATGACGGTGGCGGCCGCCACATATGTCTGGGGCACGAACCCGACCTCGGTGAAGATCCCGGCGTGGCTCGACGGCCGGCTGCAGTTCGGCAACTTCGATTTCGGCGTCTACCGGCTCTTCCTCCTCATCGTCGGCGGCGCGCTCACGGCCGGCCTCTTCTTCGGCATCGACCGCACCAATTTCGGCGCCAAGATCCGCGCCGCCGTCGACAACCGGCGCATGACGGTGAGCTGCGGCATCGACGTGAAGCGGCTCTTCGCCTTGGCCTTCGCCATCGGCAGCGCGCTCGCGGGCCTTGGCGGCGGGCTCGCCGTGGGGCTCGTCGGGCTCGATCCGACCTTCGGCGTCAAATATCTCGTGTTCCTGCTGATGGTCGTGGTGGTGGGCGGATTGGGCTCGATCCGCGGCACGCTCGTCGCGGCGATTGCGCTTGGCATCTGCGACGTCACCGGCAAATACTACGTGCCCGACGCCGGCGCCTTCATTCTCTACGCGGTCGTGGTCGTCATGCTGCTGTGGCGCCCGCGCGGCCTGTTCGGACGCTAGCCTTGGCCGTTCTCGCCGCCGAAGACGCAACCCGCCTTTTCGTCGCGCGGAGCCGCTGGCGCTGGGAGGAGATCGTCTTCTGGCTCGTCGCCGCGTCGAGCTATTTCCTCTTTCCCGGCCACCTCGTCCTCATCACCCAGGCCTTGATCGCCGGGCTCTTCTCGATGTCGCTCGACATCCTCTTGGGCTATGCCGGCATCGCGTCGATGGGCCACGCCGCCTTCTTCGGGCTCGGCGCTTACACCGCCGGCATCCTCGCGAAGATGGGCTACGGCGACCCCATCCTCGACCTGCTCGCCGCGGCGGTGCTGGCCGGCGGGTTTGGCGCGCTCTGCAGCCTGCTCGTCGCGCGGCTCCACGGCATCGGCATGCTCATGGTGACGCTCGGCATCGGGCTCTCGTGCTACGAGCTCGCGAACCGCTGGCGCGACATGACCGGGGGCGACGACGGCCTCCAGGGCATGGTGGTGAAGCCGATCTTCGGGATCTTCGCCTTCGACTTCGACGGCCATGTCGCCTTCATCTATTCCTTTGTCGTCATCTTCATTCTTTATCTCTTCGCGCGGCGGCTCGTGAACTCGCCGTTCGGGCTCGCGCTCCTCGGCATCCGCGAGAATTTGCGCCGCGTGCCGGCGCTCGGCATCGGCGTGCGCGCGCAGCTCATGCTCGCCTTCACCATTGCCGCCTCGATCGCGGGTGTCGCCGGCGCTCTCCTGGCCGAGTCGACGCAATTCATCGCCCTCGAAGTGCTGGGCTTCGACCGTTCGATCTCGGTCCTCATCATGCTGGTGCTGGGCGGGATCGGGAATCTCGTCGGCGGCATGATCGGCGCCATGGTCTTCACCGTGGCGCGTGACGAGCTTGCGGCACTCGACCCCGTCTACTGGAATTTCTGGATGGGGCTCATCCTGTGCGCGATCGTGCTGTCGGGCTCGGGCGGCATCGTCGGTCTCTTGCGCCGCATCGAGCGCCGCTTCGGGGGGACGGCACGGTGAGTGAACAGCTCGCGCTCGAGACGCGCGGCCTCAACCGCAGCTTCGGCGCGCTGCGCGTGGCACAGGACATCGCCTTCCGCCTGCCGCGCGGCGCACGCCACGCGTTGATCGGCCCCAACGGCGCCGGCAAGACGACCCTCATCAACCTTCTGACGGGCGCGCTGCCGCCGTCGAGCGGCACGGTTCTGCTCGAAGGCCACGACATCACCGCGATGCCGGCCGAAGCGCGCGTGCGGCGCGGGCTCGTGCGCACGTTCCAGGTCAACACGCTCTTCCCCCATCTTTCGCCGCTCGAGGCGACGGCGCTCGCGATCGCGCGCCGCCACGGGCTCTGCCTCAATCCGCTGCGCGCGCTGAAACATTGTAGCGCTGTCATATCCGAGGCGCGCGATCTGCTCGGCCGGTTCGATTTCGGCGCCGACGCGGCGCGGCCGACGCGCGAGCTGCCTTATGGCCGCCAGCGCCTCCTCGAGATTGCGCTGGCGCTCGCGGCGGAACCGAAGGTGCTGCTGCTCGACGAGCCGGCGGCGGGCGTGCCCGAGGGCGAGAGCGACGAGATCTTCGCCGCGCTGAGCCTTTTGCCGCGCGACATCGCCGTCCTCTTCATCGAGCACGACATGGACGTGGTGTTCCGCTTCGCCGAGCGCATCACCGTGATGAACGCCGGCCAAATCCTGCGCGAGGGCACGCCCGACGAGATCGCCGACGACGCCGAAGTGCGCGAGGTCTATCTCGGCGAGGACGGCGATGTCTGAGCCGCTCGTCGCGGCCGAGGGCCTCTGCGCCGGCTATGGCGACGGCCAGGTGCTGAGCGACATCTCGCTTTCGCTCGAGCGCGGCAGCTCGCTCGCCGTCCTCGGCCGCAACGGCGTCGGCAAGTCGACCCTCATGCTGACGCTCATGGGGCATTTGAGCCCAAGCCGCGGGCGCATTCTGTGGCAGGGCCATGACATGAGCGGGATCGCGCCAGACGAGCGCGTGCGTGCCGGGCTTGCGTGGGTCCCGCAGGGGCGCGAAGTGTTCCCCTCGCTCACCGTGGACGAGCATCTCGCGATCGTGGCGCGGCCCGGCAAATGGACGCGCGAACGCATCTATCACCAGTTTCCGAAGCTCGCCGAGCGGCGCCGCAATCTGGGGCGCGAGCTTTCCGGCGGCGAGCAGCAGATGCTCGCGATCGGGCGCGCGCTCATGGCGAACCCCGAGCTTTTGCTGCTGGACGAGCCGCTCGAGGGGTTGGCGCCGATCGTCGTCAAAGAAGTGGCGAGCCGCATCCGCGCGCTCATGGCGGAAGAGAAGATCGCGATCATGCTCGCCGAGCAGCATGTGCGCTTCGCGCTCGAGCTGACCGAGCACGCAATCGTGCTGGAGCGCGGGCGCATCGTCCATGCAGGCACGAGCGCAGAGCTCGCGGCCGATCAGCCGACGCTCGACCGCCTGATCGGCATGAAGCGGCTGCGCGCCCACACCGCGGAGGCTTAAGGAAAGGAGAGATCATGGCGACCGACAAGGAGCCCTGGGGCAAGAACGTGCTCGTCGAGTTCGAGGACAGGGTCGCGTGGGTGAGCTTGAACCGCCCGGAAAAGCGCAACGCCATGAGCCCGCCCCTGAACGACGAAATGGTGAAGGTGATGGAGGCGCTCGAGGTCGACGACCGCTGCGGCGTCTTCGTGCTGACGGGCGCGGGGGATTCGTTCTCGGCCGGCATGGACCTGCGCGAATATTTCCGCGCCCTCGACGGGCTGCCCTATGAGCAGCAGCTCGCCGGGCGGCGCTCGGCCTGGCAGTGGCAGTGGAAGCACATGATGGCGTTCTGCAAGCCGACCATCGCCATGGTGAATGGCTGGTGCTTCGGCGGCGCCTTCACGCCGCTCGTGGCGTGCGACCTCGCGATTGCCGCCGAGGAGGCGCAATTCGGCGTCAGCGAAATCAACTGGGGCATCATCCCCGGCGGCAACGTCACGCGCGCGCTCGTCAACACGCTCAGCTTGCGCGACGCCATGTACTACGTGATGACGGGTGAGACCTTCGACGGCAAGAAGGCGGCCGAGATGCGCATCGTCAACGAGGCCGTGCCGCGCGCGAAGCTGCGCGAGCGCACGCGGGAACTCGCGAAGACGCTCCTCGGCAAGAACCCGACGGTGCTGCGCGCGGCGAAGCAGGCCGTGCGCCACGTGCAGGACATGCCGTGGGAGCTTTCCGACGAATACCTGATGGCGAAGGGCCACCAGGCGCGTTACCTCGATCCCGAGCAGGGGCGCAACAAGGGGCTGACGCAGTTCCTCGACGAGAAATCGTTCCGCCCCGGCCTCCAGCCCTATCGCCGCGAGAAGTAGCCTCGCGCGGTCGCCGATTGACGAACGGCCGCGCGCGCAGGAGGATTCGGGCCTGCTCTGCCAAGGAGGCGTCGATGAGCTTGCCGAAATCGATCCATATCAGCGAGGAAGGCCCGCGCGAGGGATTCCAGTTCGAGAAGGGACCGATCACGACCGGGCGCAAGATCGAATTCATCGACGCGCTCGCCGAGACCGGCCTCGACCACATCCAGATCGTGTCGTTCGTCAATCCGAAGGCGGTGCCGGGGATGGCGGACGCCGAGGAGGTGGTGCGCGGCATCCATCCCAAGGAAGGCGTGGCCTATACCGGGCTGTGGTTCAACGAGAAGGGGCTCGAGCGTGCGGTCGCGACCGGTCGCCTCGAGATCAAGGGCTCGCTTTTCCTGTCGGCGTCGGAGCCGTTCCTGAAGCGCAACAACAACCGCACCAACGAGCAGGTCGAAGCCGAGGCGCACCGCATGATCGAGCTCTACAAGGAGCACGGCATTCCGGTCGAGCGCTGCGGCGTGATGGCGGCGTTCGGCTGCAATTTCGCGGGCGACGTGCCGGTCGAGCGCGTGACATCGCTCATCGCGCGCGAGGTCGCGATCGCCCAGGAGCATGACGTCAAGCTGAAGCGCGTCATGCTGGCCGACACGATGGCGTGGGGCACGCCCTACACCGTGAAGCGCCTCGTCGGCGCGGTGCAGGACCGCTTTCCGGAAATCGACATCTCGCTTCATCTGCACGACACGCGCGGCATGGGCATCGCCAACGCGTTTGCCGGCCTCGAAATGGGCGTGCACTATTTCGATTCGTCCGTCGCGGGGCTCGGCGGCTGTCCGTTCGCGGGCCACAAGGGCGCCGCCGGCAATGTCTGCACCGAAGATCTCGTCTTCATGTGCGACGAGATCGGCATCGAGACCGGCATCGATCTCGAGAAACTCGCGGAGTGCGCGCGCATGGCCGAGGACGTGGTCGGACACGACCTGCCGGGCTCGGTCATGAAGGGCGGCAGTCTCGCGCGCCTGCGCGAGCGGATCCAGGCCGGCGCGAGCTGAGATGCCGGATACGCAAGACGCGCACGACACCGACCTGCCGTTCGGGCCGAGCGACCTGCGCGACAAGATCCCGGTGCTGGGTCTGCGCGAGTACTGGTATCCGGGCGTGAGGGACAGAGCGGTCGGCTGGAAGAAGCCTGTCTTCATCAAGATGCTGGGGCAGGATCTCTGCCTCTTCCGCGGCAAGAGCGGGGCCGTCGTCGCGCTCGACAATGCCTGCCCCCATCGCGGCGCCATGCTCGCGCGCGGCAACTGCGAGTTCCGCGGTCACGTCACCTGCTTCTACCACGGCTTCGTGTTCGACGAGCGCGGCGAATGCGTCGCGGCCTTGGGCGAAGGGCCGGACTCGCCCATGCCGGGCAAGATCCGCGCGCGCACATATCCGACCGAGACGCGCAAGGGCACCGTCTTCATCTGGATGGGCGAAGGCGCGCCCGTGCCGCTCGAAGAGAGCATCCCGGAGGATTTCTTCGACGACGAGAAACAGGTTCTGTCGTGGGTCACGGTGTGGAACGCCAACTGGCGCCCGTGCTTCGAGAATTCGTTCGACAGCCACGTGCGCTATCTGCACCGCAACTCGGCGATGCTGATGATGAAGCCGATGCACCCGCCCGCATATCCGCCGGGCCGGCCGAAACGCGTCGGCGCGCATCGCCTGACGCCGACGATGGGCGTTCACGCGCGCGGCTCGCTCGCGCCCGACTTCTTCCCCGGCCTCGGCACGCGCTGGCCGAAGAACGGCGTGCGGCGCTACTGGACCTGGCTCTTCGACATGCTGCGCAAGCCTTTCGACAAGCTGCCGCGCTACACGGGCAGCGACGATTGGGGCATGGGCCAGCATCTGCCGTGCATGGTGCGCATCCATTACGGCAGCTACATGTGGACGCGGTGGGCCGTGCCGATCGACGCCAACACGACGCGCATGTTTTACTTCCACAGCGCGATCCGCACGAGCGCGCTCGCGCGCGCCTATGAGTGGCTCAGCTACCACCTCTTCCATCACTGGGTGATGGACCGCAATTTCTCGGCCCAGGACGCGCCCGCGGCGATCCACGCCTATTACGATCGGCCGGAATATCTGGCACCCACGGACGCGCAGCTTGTCGGCTGGCGCCGCTTCCTTCTCAGCGCGCGCGGGGTCGAGCGGCGGGAGTAGCGGCGTCTTCTGTCATTGCGAGAAGCCGAAGGCGACGAAGCAATCTCGCGGGAGATTGCTTCGCTTCGCTCGCAATGACTGCTCTGATTTACTTCTGATACGCCGCCAAAAGCGCGTTGAGCTGGTTGCCGCAGCCGACCTCGCGCATATAGCCCGCGCGCATCGCGTCGTTGTTGACCGATTTCGGCAAGAGCCGCACCGTCACCGGCGCGGTGCGGCCGGCCACCTCGATGACGTAGTCCCAATTGTCTTTGAGCGGCATCGTCGCCGGCAGCGTCACCCGGTCGGCGTTGGCGGGCCACGAGCCCGTGACGTTCCAGCTCCGGTCTTTCGGCGCGAACGCGATCGTCGCCGGACTCAAGGGCGCGCTGCGCCACAACACCACCGGCTGACCCTGGCGCACGCAGCTCGTGCCGGGATGGCTCACATCGACGACCCACGGATCGGGCAGCTTCACCTCGTTCTGGCCGCGCACCACCCCGACCTCGTTCGTGCGCGCCCGGGTCTCGGTGATGAAGGCGGCCATCGCGCTCGTGACGTCGCCGTTGCCGGCCTTGGCGAGGCTGTTGGGCGCGGCCGTGCTCGGGCCATCGATATGGATGGTCTCGCCGCCTTCGCTCAGCAGCGTGACGGCCTGGCCGTCCTCGAGCTTCAGCGGCTGGGCGCCGCTGACCGACTGCCCGGCGGGAAGGCGGATGCCGTCGGCCTCGATCACCACGAAATCGCCGGCGTCGGCGGCGCGGCCAACGAGGAGCAACAGCGCAGCAACGGTTAACAAAATCCGGGTCCTAGCCATGGCTACCCCCAAAACACTTCCGTCCCCTCCTTATACGACAACAGAACCCCAACTATCAGCGCATTTTAACTAATAGGGAGGGTGCGCACCCTGGCGAGACCGGGTGCATTTCGGCGCGCGCGGTTCATGCTAGGGTCGCGGCGGGAGCAAGCGCGGAGGGGCCCATGAAGCTCGACCGGATTCTCGACGGCGACGGCCATGTCATCGAGCGCGACGCCGAGCTTTACGAGTATCTCGAGCCGCCTTATGCCGGGAATACGACGCTCTTGGGCTATCCGTTCTTTCCCGCGCTCGACGGCTACAACCGCGGTGCCGTGATGGCGCGGCTCGGCATCCACCAATCCTACGAGATCACGCCGCAGCACTGGATCGACACGCTCGATCGCGTCGGGCTCGAATCCACCGTGCTCTATCCGACCGCGGGTCTCGCCTTCGCCATGATCCAGGATCCGGAATGGGCGACGGCCTTGGCGCGCGCCTACAACAACTGGTTCGCGCACCTCTATCACGGACGCAGCAAACGGCTTAGGGGCATGGCGCTCATACCGCTGCAGTCGGTGCCCGAAGCGGTGAAGGAGCTGCGGCGCGCGGTGACAGAGCTCGGCATGCTCGGCGCCGTGCTGCCCGCGAACGACGCCGATATTGGCCTCCGGCGCGGGCTCGGCCATCCCGATTTCTGGCCGATCTACGAAGAAGCCGAGCGCCTCGGCGTGCCGGTCGCGACGCACGGCGCGCCGTCGATGAATCTCGGCATCAACTCCTTCAGCAAGTTCGCCATGACGATCGCGCTCGAGCATCCGATCGCGCAGATGATTCAAGTGACGAGTTTCGTCATGGAGGGCGTGTTCGACCGCTTCCCGCGCCTGCGCGTGGGCTTCCTCGAAGCCGGCACCGGCTGGGTCTCGTACATGATGGACCGGCTCGATCGCTCGTACGAGGTCTTCAACCGCGGCGGGCGGCGCGAATTCTCGGAGTACCTGAAGCGGCGGCCGAGCGAGCATTTCGCCTCGGGCCGCATGTATTTCAGCTGCGAGGGCGGCGAGCCGACCATGCGCGAGCTGGTGCAGCGCATCGGCCACAAGACCCTGCTGTTCGCCTCCGACTTCCCGCACGAAGCGAATGTCGAGCACGCCATGCACGAGCTCGAGGAGCTGTTGGAGCGCGACGACCTTTCGGATGCCGCCAAACGCGGGATCTTCTGCGACAATATCGAAGGGTTCTACGGCCGCTGAGCAGCGGAGCGTAGGAGCGGCACGGCGCCGCAGAGGAGCGTGAGGCCCGAGGCGACGCCCGCCACCTCGAGCATCGGCGCGGCCGTGCCGTCGGCGAGCAGCCCGTAAAGCTCGGCGAAGATCCCGCTCGCGAGCGTCTGGCAGAAGACGCCGATGCCGGCGGCCGTGCCGGCAAGCTCAGGCGCCGTCTGCATCGCGCCGGCCTGCGCATTGGGCAGCGCCAGCCCCTGCGAGAAGGTGACGAAGAAGCCGGGCACGAAGATCGCGAGCGCCGACAGCTGGCCACCGAGGATGATCGCGGCCTGGACCGCGATCGCCGCGGCATTGACGAGCGAGCCCAGCATCACCATGCGCTCGATCGCGACCTTCCCCGCAAGCCGCCCGGAGACGAAATTGCCGATGCAATATCCCGCGGGAAAGGCGAAGAAGTAGAAGCCATATTCGGTCGCCGAGCGGCCCAATGCATCCTGCATCAGGAAGGGCGAGGCCGCGGCGATCGCAAAGAACGAGCCCGAGCAGAAGCCCGACTGCAGCACGAAGGCGGAAAAGCGCGCATCGGCGAAGAGCGCGCGATAATCGCGCGCGAGCGAGCGGCCGCTCGGTCCGCTGCCGGGCCGCGTCTCGCCCAGTACCGCGAAGGCCACGAGCGCGATCGCGCCGCCGGCGAGAAGCGCGAACCCGAAGACGGAGCGCCAGCCGATGGCGTCAGCGAGGAAGCCGCCGACCGGTGGCGCCAGCATGGGGCCAAGCGTATAGGCCATGGTGAGATAAGCGATCGCCTTGACGAGCCGGTCGGGGCCATAGGCGTCGCGTGCCATGGCGCGGGTGATCGTAAGGCTGCAGCCTGCTCCCACGGCCTGGACGAGCCGGCCCACGATGAGCACGGTGATCGAGCCCGCGAGCGCCGAGAGCGCGCTGCCGCCGAGGAAGAGGCCGAGCCCCCACAGCAAGACCGGGCGCCGCCCGAACCGGTCCGACAGGCTGCCATAGACGAGCGTCGCCACCGCCATGGTCGCGAGCGTGATCGAGAAGCTCAGCTCGGCGAGCCACGGGGGCACCGCGAACGCCGCCTGTACGTCGGGCACGACCGGCAGGTAGAGATGGATCGCGAGCGGCCCGATCAGGCTCACGGCAGCAAGCGCCACGGCGAAGCTCGCCGCGGGAGCGCGGACGGCCGCTACCGCCACGCGTCGATCGAGAGCGTCTTGAAGTGGCGGGCGCCGATCATCTTCCACGCGCCTTGCGTCCCGCCGCCGACCACGACGGCGTTGATGTCCTTGGGCTCGAACATGTGCACGATCTCGTCGGGCTTCGCCTTGAGGCGCGAGGCGAAGGGCTCGACGCCCGCCTCCGCGAGCGGCAGCGTGCGCGTCTGCACCCACATGTCGTCCCAATATTCGCGCGCGGGCAGGCGCGCATTCTCGGCGCACCAGTCGATGAATTGCTGCTTCGTCGCGATGCCGCGCTCGGCGAAAAGCCGCGCCACGATCGGATCCATGACGACGAGCGGCGGGAAATGCGCGCCGGCGGCAAGGCAGAGCCGCATCTTCTCCTGCCACGTGTCGCGCGGACCATAGCCCTCCTGCATGTAGCGGAGACCAAAGAACACGCTGACCGTGTTGTCGGTGGGCTTGAAGCCCTTCTGCACGTGCAAGGGCTGCCACGGACTTTGCTCTTCGTTCTCGGCGAAGCAGAAGGAAAAGGCCAAGGGATTGCCGAGCGTCCCCATATAGGTCTCGTCCGGCACCGAGCCGCCTTGCAGATTCTGCGACAGGAGGCTGTAGGCGCGGCCGATCGTGACGTTGGCGTGATTGTACGGGCCCATCGCGCCGATGCCGGAGCTCATGCCGATCTCGTTGCGGATCGGGCCGTTCACCACGGCAAGATTGGTGATCGAGGTGGTGCTGCTCGAGCGCGACGATTGCCCCGACGCGGCAAGCGCCAGGATCACCGGGAAATATTCGGGCTTCGCGCCCGCCATCACCGCGTTCACCGCCACCTTCTCGACCGTGAATTCCCAGTATTCGCGGAACTCGGTCGGGCGCATGCGGCCCACGACCTCGTCGGGCTTCCTGTGCGTACCCTTGAGCATCGCCGCCACGCGCTCCTCGGTCGGCAGCACGATCGGCAGGAAATCTGTCCAGTGGTTCTCGATGAAGAGTTGTTGCAGGTTTTCTTCGCTGTCGGGCGCGAGGAGACGCGGCGTCGTGCGCTCGAACGACAGGCCCTTCAAATCCTCGGCATCGAGCGGCCGGGTCAACCCCTCGATGATCTCCTGCATGAAGGGCCGGCCGGAGACCGGATCCTTGCCCTCGATATAGGCGCGGAGATCGGATGCCGTTTTATCGACGACCGGCTGCGGCACGAAGGCCTGGCGCGTCTTCGGCATGCCGTTCGCGAGCGCGGTCGCGCGCGCAAGGCGCGCGAACACGTTCGTGTGCACGGCCACGCTCGGCACGCCCGCTTCTTCGAGCGCCATGGCGAGCCCGACGACCGTCGGGCTACAGGTGCTTCACAAGCCGACGCCGAGGATCGCGGCGTTTCCTTCCGCGGCGACCTTGGCGCGCATCTCGGCGTCGTCGACCCAGCTCTCGCGCGGCTTGATCGGACGCGTCTCGACCGCGGGCAGGTGCTTCGCGAACCAGTCGCGCAGCTCGTTCATGAAGGTCTCGGAATTGTCGAAGAGACAATCGACGAGATAGACACGCTTGCCGTCGAGCGAGGGCGGGCGCTGCGCCAGGCGCTTGCCGGTGACCTTGGGCGGGTAACCCCGCGGGTCGTGGACGACGATGCCGTTACTCATGCCACGTACCGTCCCTCAGAAAGCGATCGATCGCAAGCGCCGCGGTGGCGCCGTCGCCGGCCGACGCAACCGCGCGGCCCGGCCATTGTGATCGCACCGCGCCGGCCGCGGCAAGACCCTGACGCGGGCTCCGCATCATGGAATCGACCATGACCGCCCCGCTGGCATCGAGCGCGGCGAGCCCTTGGAGGACGGCGCTGTTGGGCGAGAGCCCGACATAGACGAAGACGGCCGCCGCCTCGATCTCGCTCGCGGCGCCCCCCGCATCGCGAACGCGCAGCCCCGTGACCTTGTCGGCACCGCAGATCTCGGCAACCACGGTGTTGCAGCGCAGCTCGATCCGCGGCTCAGCCAGAATTTTGTCGCGATAGATGGCTTGCGCCGAAAGCTCGCCCGCGCGCACCAGCATCACGACGCGCGCGTCGTACTCGGCGAGGGTGAGCGCCTCCTGCGCCGCCGAATCCCCGCCGCCCACGACCGCAGCGACGCGGCCCCTCAAGAGCGGCCCGTCGCACGTGGCGCAGTGGCTCACGCCCTTGCCGGTAAGCTCGGCCTCGCCTGGCACGCCGAGCGAGTTGAGGCGCGCTCCCGTCGCCATGATGACGCCACGCGCAGCATGCGCCTCGCCAGCCTCGGTCGCGACGCGGAACCCGTCATTCGCCGGCGCGAGGCGTGCGAGCTCGGTCGGCGCGATCTCGGCGCCCGCGGCAACCGCCATCTCCTGCGCCATCGGGCAGAGATCGTAGCCGGGCACGCCATCGGGAAATCCGGGATAGCCGTCGACCTTGGCGATGCTCAGCAGCTGCCCGCCGAGAATGTCGCCGGTGAGGATCAGCGTGCGCCGCCCAAGCCGAGCGGCGGTCAGGCCCGCGCTCAACCCGGCGATGCCGCCGCCCACCACCGCGATATCGTAGTCGCTCATGGCGGCGGACCATGGTCGCTCCGGCTCTTGCCGGCAAGGCCGATCCATGCCAAAGCCATGGCATGGCGGACTACGACTACATCATCGTCGGCGCGGGATCGGCCGGCTGCGTGCTCGCGAACAGGCTCTCGGCGGATGGGGCGAGCGTGCTTTTGCTTGAGGCGGGCGGGCGCGACTGGAACCCCTATATCCACATGCCGCTCGCGATGCGGAAGCTCGCGCCCAACGCGCGCATCAACTGGGACCTTTCGACCGAGCCCGAGCCCCATTGCAACAACCGCCGCATCTTCATCCCGCGCGGCAAGGTGTTGGGCGGCACGTCGTCGATCAACGCCATGCTTTACGCGCGAGGGCACCCGCTCGATTACGAGCAGTGGCGCCAGGCGGGCCTCAAAGGCTGGGGCTACGATGACGTTCTGCCCTATTTCAAGCGCTCGGAGGCAAGCTGGCGCGGCGACCGCGAGTTCCATGGCGGCGACGGGCCGCTCCGCGTGTCGCCCGGCTCACGCCAAAGCCCGCTCCACGGGCTTTTCACCACAGCGGCGCAGGCGGCGGGCTTCAGGCTCAGCGACGACTATAACGGCGCCGAGCCCGAGGGCGCGGCGGTGCCGGACTTCACGATCGGGCGCGGGCGGCGCAACTCGACCGCGCGCGCGTTCTTGCGGCCGGCACTGAAGCGGCAGAATTTGTGCGTCGAGACACGCGCGCTCGCGCACCGCGTCGTGATCGAGCACGGCCGCGCCGTCGGCGTGGCTTACGAGCGCGCGGGCACGCCCCACGTGGCGCGCGCGGCGCGCGAGATCGTGCTCTCGGGCGGGACCTACAATTCGCCGCAGATTTTGTTGCTCTCGGGCATCGGCCCGGCCGACGAGCTCAAGGCACTCGGCATCGCGCCGGTGCTCGACCGCAAGGATGTGGGCCGCAATCTCCAGGAGCATGCCAACGCCGTCATCACCTTCGAGATCAACGAGCCGCTCTCGATCGTGGACGAGCTGCGCTGGGACCGGCTCACGCTCTCGACCCTCAAATGGATGGCGCTCGGCACCGGCATCGTCAGCTCCATGCCGACGCAATGCGTGTGCTTCTTCCGCACGCGTGCGGAAAGCGAGCGGCCCGACATCGAATTGCTGCTGAGCCCGGTGCTGCCCGAGGCGGGACCATGGTTCCCGGGCGTGAAGGAGCCGGCACCGCACTGCTTTTCGAGCCGGGTCGCGCTCCTGCATCCGCGCTCGCGCGGGCGCGTGTTCCTGGGCTCGGCCGATCCGCGCGTGCCGCCGCGCATCCTGTGGAACCTGTTCGACGATCCGCTCGACCTCGAGACCTTGCGCGGCGGCGTCAAGACGGTGCGCGCGATCTTCGATCAGGCGCCGCTCAAAAAGCTGGTCGCGCGCGAGCGAAGCCCGGGCCCGGACGCCATGAGCGACGCGGCGCTCGACGAATGGATCCGCAACAACGGCCAGACCGCGGCGCATCCGGCCGGCACCTGCCGCATGGGCGCCGATCCCGATGCGGTCGTCGACGAAGAGCTGCGCGTGCGCGGGATCGAGGGCTTGCGCGTCGCCGACTGCTCGGTCATGCCGTGGGTCGTCGGCTCCAACACCAACGCGCCTACCATCATGATCGCGGAAAAGGCGGCGGACTATATCCGCGCGGCAGACGCGTGATCTGTCTTCCCTGTCATTGCGAGGAGCGTCAGCGACGAAGCAATCTGCCGGGGATTGCTTCGCTGCGCTCGCAATGACAACCGTTTCTTTTCAATCGACGAGCCGCGTGAGGCCCGAGACGACCAGCTTGTCGGGCGCGACATTGCTGCCGGTGTCGCCCAAAGCCGCCATCGATTTCTCGAGGCTTTCGATCTGCGCGCGCGAGATCGCGTTGCCGGGCGCAAAATAATTGATCTTGCGCATGTAGTCGTAGGCGCGCGCCGCGGCCGGCCGGTCCGACGATTTCATGGCGTGCAACAGAACATCGATCGCAGCGTCGCGATTCGAGCCGTCGTCGAACCACGCGACGGCCTTGTCGAGCGCACCGACGAGCTTAGCGAGCGTCTCGCGATGCTTCGCGGCATACTCGTCGGACACCACGGTCGCCGCAAACGGCAGATCCTTGGCGTAGTCGAGGATCAATCCCACGCTGTGGAAGCCGGCATCTTCGGCAATGAAATTGTACGGGGGCGCGAGCATCGAGGCATCGACCGCGCCCGATTTCAAGGCGGCGAAGCGCGCCGCCGTGTTGCCGGCGACGGTGATGTCATAGTCGCCGTCCTTCAAGCCGTTCGCCTGCATGATGCGCTCGAGATAGACGCGGTTGATGTCGATGAGGCCACCAATGCAGATGGACTTGCCCTTCAGATCCTTGACCGTGGCGATCTCCCGTTTTGCGACGAGCTCGTAGGGCGAATACTGGCCGATGAGGCGCAGCATCGCGACGTGCGCCCCTTTCGCCGCGGCGTGAATCGGTTCGACCACGCCCACGTCGGCGACGAGATCGAGCGAGCCTGCCGTCAACTGCTGCACGAGGCCCGAGGCGGTCGAGGCATAGGAAATGTCGAGCTTGATGCCGGCAGCGTCGAAATAGCCCTTCTGGTCGGCGATGTACCACGGCCATCCCGGCGCGTTGGGCGAGCCGATCATGCCCGTCTCGATCGTCTCGGCGGCCATTGCACGCGCGGCCCAAAGCGCGGCGAGCGCGGCGAGAGCCAGCGCGCGCCTCATGGCAGCCTCACCAGCAGCTTGCCGAAATTCTCGCCCTTCAAGAGCCCGATGAAGGCCTTGGGCGCGTTGGCGAGGCCTTCGACCACGTCCTCCTGGTACTTGATGCGGCCCTCGCGATACCAGGCCGAGACTTCGCGCTGGAAATCCGCGAATTTCGCCTGGAAGTCGCTGACGATGAAGCCGCGCACGGTGAGGCGGCGGCGCAGGATCGAGCGGAAGTCCGGCCCGGGGCGCGGCGCCTCTTCGTTGTAAAGCGAGATGAGGCCGCAAAGCGGCACGCGCGCGAAATCGTTCAAAAGCGGCCACACCGCGTCTTGCACCGCGCCGCCGACATTCTCGAAATAAACGTCGATGCCTTTGGGACACGCGGCCGCGAGCTTCTCGGGAAAACCGGCGGCGCGGTAATCGACGCCGTCGTCGAATCCCAACGTCCGCTTCACATGCTCGACCTTCTTTGCGCCGCCAGCGATGCCGACGGCGCGCGCGCCCTTGAGCTTCGCGATCTGCCCCACGACCGAGCCGACGGCCCCGGAAGCGGCGGAAACCACGACCGTCTCGCCTTCTTTCGGCTGGCCGATCTCGAGGAGCCCGCAATAGGCCGTCATACCCGGCATGCCGAGGATGCCGAGCGACGACTGGATCGGCGCCGCGGCAGGATCGATCTTGCGCGCGCCCGCGCCGTTTGAGAGCGCGTAATCCTGCCAGCCGCCATAGAGCTGAACCGTGTCGCCCTCGCGGAAATTCGCGTGGCGCGAGCGCACCACCTCGCCCACCGTGCCGGCCTGCATCACCTCGCCGACGCCCACTGGCCGCGCATAGGATTTGGCGTCGCTCATCCGCCCGCGCATGTAAGGATCGAGCGACATGAAGCGATGGCGCACGACGAACTGCCCCTCGGCGGGCTCGGGCTCGGGCCGCTCGACGAGCTCGAAATTCTCCGGGCCCGGCGCGCCCTTGGGCCGCGACTTCAGCAGGATCTGGCGGTTCATGATGCCCCTCCACCCGAGAGCTGTCATTGCGAGGAGCGAATGCTCCGAAGCAATCTTCCCGGAGATTGCTTCGCTTCGCTCGCAATGACAAGCAAGGGAATCGCAACATTGTCCGCCGCCTCGCCATCGGGCACACTCCCGGGCGGAGGTCCCCTGCCATGGCCGAATACCGCACGCTGCGCGCCGGAATCTTCCTGCCGCCGTTCCACCCGAACGACGAGGATCCGCTGCTCTGCATGGAGCGCGACTTCCAGCTCATGCAGTGGCTCGACGAGCTTGGCTACGCCGAAGCATGGATCGGCGAGCACCATTCCGGCGGCTATGAGATCTACGGCCAGCCCGAGCTTTTCATCGCGACCGCCGCGGAGCGCACGAAGCGCATCAAGCTCGGCACCGGCGTCATCTCGCTTCCCTATCACCATCCCTTCATGATCGCCGACCGCATCGTGCAGCTCGACTACCAGACGCGGGGGCGCGCGATGTTCGGTTTCGGGCCCGGCCTTCTCACCTCGGATGCGATGATGCTCGGCATCGATCCCGAGACGCAGCGCGACCGCATGGCCGACGCGATCGACGTCATCACACGGCTTCTCGCCGGCGAGACCGTGACGCGCGACACCGACTGGTATCGCCTGCGCGACGGGCGCCTCCAACTCCGGCCCTATTCGAAGCCGCGCCCGCACCTCGCCATCACCAGCACCATCACGCCCTATGGCGGCATGCTCGCGGGGCGCCATGATCTCGGCATGCTGTGCGTCGCCGCCGGCAGCCCGCATGGCTATGACGCGCTCGACTACAATTGGGGCCTCGCCGAGAAGGAAGCGGGCGCCAAGGATCGGGCCATGGACCGGCAGAACTACCGCATCATGGCGCCCTTCCATTTGGCGGAAACGCGCGAGAAGGCGCTTGCGAACGTGCGCGAGGGCTTCGCGAAGTGGGAGCGCTATGCCTACTCCGTCAATCCCGAGGGCGGCGCCGCGATCGGTTTGCCAAGCGTCGAAGCGATCAACGAGGGCGGGCGCGGCGCCATCGGTACGCCTGACGACGCCGTGCGCGTACTCGAGAATTATTGGGCCAAGACAGGTGGCTTCGGGGCGATCCTGCTGTTGGCGAACGACTGGGCCGATTGGGAGGCGACGAAGCGCTCCTACGAGCTGTTCGCGCGCTATGTGCTGCCGCGCTTCGAGGAGCGCAACGCCTGGCGTGAAGAATCGATGCAGTGGCTGCGCGACAACAACCAGGGCTTCAGCGCCAAGCGCAAGAGCGCGCAGCTCCACGCCATCGAGCGGCATGTGCCGGGAGTGAGAAAGGAGTCCGCGTGAACGACACCGCCACCATCGTCGCCGCGGGCATTGGCAGCGCGGTCCCGCGCAAGGAGGATATTCGCCTCCTCACCGGGCGCGGGCGCTATCTCCCCGACATCATACTGCCGGGAATGGCGTTCGCGGCGATCGTGCGCTCGCCGCACGCGCACGCGAGGATTCGTGGCATCGACAAGAGCCAGGCCGAGAAGGCGCCCGGCGTGATCGCGGTTTTCACCGGCGCCGACTTCAAGGCCGACGGCCGCAATCCCATTCCGCATGCGGCAGCGGTCGAGGGCATGCCGGACGTGACCTTGCGGCTCTTCCCCGGCACCAAGATGTTCACGGCGCCCATCGCAACACTTCCCGCCGACAAGGCGCGCTTCGTCGGCGAGCCGGTGGCGCTGGTGATCGCGGACTCGCACGTGGCCGCGAAGGACGCGGCCGAACTCGTCGAAGTCGATTACGAGCCGCTGGGATCGGTCGTGCGCGCGACGGACGCGTTGAAGCCCGGCGCGCCGCGCGTGTGGGAGGACTGCGCCGGCAACATCAGCGCCGACGGCGAGGTCGGCGACAAGGCGGCGACGGATGCCGCCTTCGCCAAGGCTGCGCATGTCGCGAAGCTCGACACCTGGGTCCAGCGCGTCACCGGCGCGCCGATGGAGCCACGCACGGCGATCGGCGACTTCGACAAGGCGACGCAACGCTATGTCATCTATGCCGGAACCGGCGGCGGCGTCGTGCGCGAGCGCGAGACGCTGTCGAAGGTGCTGGGCGTGGCGCAAGAGGAATGCCGCGCGCTTTGCGGCGACATGGGCGGTAATTTCGGCACGCGCAACACCTTCTTCCCGGAATACGGGCTGCTGCCGTGGGCCGCGCGCAGGGTCGGCCGTCCGGTCAAATGGTACGGCGACCGCAGCGAGTGCTTCATCAGCGACTATCAGGGCCGCGACCTCACCAGCTCGGCCGAATTGGCGCTCGACAAGGAAGGGAATTTCCTCGGTCTGCGCGGCACCAATTTCAGCAATGTCGGGGCCTATACCGCGCATTTCACGCCCTTGCGCAAAGGGCTGTCGCAGATGTCGGGCGTCTATCGCATCCCGGCCGTCCATTTCCGCGGCGCCGCGGTCTTCACCAACACGGTGTGTACGACGCCCTATCGCAGCGCCGGGCGGCCCGAGGCGATCTACATCATCGAGCGCCTCGTCGACATCGCCGCGCAGCAATTCGGCTTCGACCGCATCGAGCTTCGCCGCCGCAACATGGTGCCGCCCGATGCCATGCCCTACACGAACGGCGTCGGCATCACTTATGACAACGGCGAGTACGAGAAGGGCATGGATGCCGCGCTGGCAATCGCCGGCTGGCCCGAGGTTGCCGCCCGCAAGGCCGAAGCCAAGAAGCGCGGCAAGCTCTACGGCATTGGAGTTTCGAACTATATCGAGGTGACGGGCGGCTTCCCGCGCGAACGCGCGGAGGTACTGGTCGAGCCGCAGGGCCGCGTCGAACTGGTGCTCGGCACCATGAACAGCGGCCAGGGTCACGAGACGAGCTTCGCGCAGCTTCTGACCGAATGGCTCGGCGTGCCGTTCGAGAGCGTCGATTTCGTCGCGCACGACACGGATCGCGTGAAGGCCGGCGGCGGCTCCCATTCCGGCCGCTCGATGCGGATCGCGAGCCTCGCCGTCGGCACCGCCGCCGAAATCATCGTCGAGAAGGGGCGCAAGATCGCGGCGCATGTGCTCGAGGTCAATCCGCTCGATGTGGAGTTCGCGCGCGGCGTCTTCACCGTCAAAGGCACAGATCGCCGCATTGGCATCTTCGAGGCGGCGAAAGCGGCGGCGACGCGCAAGGACCTTCCGGTGGAGTTACAGGGCAAGCTCGACGGGATCGGCGATGAGACGGTGAAGGTCGGCGGATTTCCCTCGGGCACGCATATCTGCGAGGTCGAGGTCGACCCCGACACCGGCGACGTACGGCTGCTGCGCTGGATCGGCGTCGATGACGTGGGCCTCGCGGTCAATCCCATGATCCTGCACGGCCAGACGCACGGCGCCGCGGCGCAAGGGATCGGCCAGGCCCTCATCGAGCAGGCCTACTACGATCCGGCGAGCGGGCAGATGCTGACCGCGTCGTTCATGGACTATGCCATGCCGCGCGCGGACTTCATGCCGCCGTTCGAGTGCAAGCTCGTCGAGATTCCGGCCACGAGCCACCGCTACGGCATCCGGCCGGGCGGCGAAGGCGGCACGACGCCGGCGCTCGGCGCCGTCATCAACGCGGTCGTCGATGCGCTCGCGCCATTGGGTGTGACGCACGTCGAGATGCCAGCGACGCCCGAGGCCGTCTGGCGCGCGATTGCGGCGGCAAAGCGCTAGCGCGGCAGGCTCGGCATCAGCTCAAACGCGTTGCCGCGCTCGATGCGCGCGAGGTCGACCGCGTCGAACCCCATCTGCGCGAGCTCGCTTACCGTGCTCTCCGTGCGCACATAAGGCGTGTCGCTGCCGAAGAGCAGCTTCCGCGTCGTCGTGAGCTTCAGAAGCGCCGCCATGGCCGGCGGGTTGGTCACGCTCACCACATCGAAATTGAGCTTCTGCAATTCGGGCAGGATGCCGTCCGGGAATTTCTGCGCCAGGTCCTTGCGGTTGCGGATGAGGCCGCCGATGCGATGCGCCAGCATCGGCATGGTGCCGCCGCCATGGGCGAAGATGAACTTGACGTCGGGGCAGCGCTGGAACGTGCCGCTGAAAAGGAGGCTCGCGATCGCGCGCGTGGTGTCGAACGGATACTCCATCAGCGGCGGATTGATCCCCGGCAGCAGGTTCATGCAGCAGGCCGCCACGGTCGGATGGAAAAAGACCGCAGCCTTGCGCCGGTTCAGCTCGTCGAACACGGGCGCAAACGCGGGATCGCCCGGCCACTTGTCCTCGTAATTGGTCTGGAGCTTGAAACCGTCGGCGTGGAGCGCGCTCGCCGCGTACTCGATTTCCTTCAGGCACAGCTCGACATGCGGCAGCGGCAGGAGCGCGAACATGCCGAAGCGGCCAGGATGAGCGCCGACGAGCCGGGCCGCGAACTCGTTGCACTCGCGCGCAAGACCATGCGCGCGCTCCGGCTCATTGGGCCTCACGATCACGGTCGAGATCGAGGTGACGGCGGTTTTGACGCCGTTCCGGTCCATCGCCTCGAGCGACATGTCGGGCGTCCATTTCGCCACCATCTCGAAGTTCATGGCATTGCCCGACATGCGCTCGCGCTCCTCGGCGAGCCAGCGCGGCGGGATGATGTGATGATGCACGTCGATGCGGTGCGCCTCGGCCATGAAACCCTCCCCTTCGTCACTCTTTTCGTTCTAGCATGGCAGCAAAAGAAGGAGGAGACGATGGCGCGGGGTCACGCGGGCAAGGTTGCGGTCATCACCGGGGGCGCGGCCGGCATCGGCCAGGCTTACGCGAAGCGGCTCGCCGAGGAAGGCGTGCGCATCGTCGTCGCCGACATTGCCGACGGCGAGGCGACGGCCGGCATCGTGCGCGCGGCGGGCGGCGAAGCGCTCGCGGTCAAGTGCGACGTGTCGCAGCCAGAGGACGTGGCGAAGCTCGGCGCGGCGGTCAAAAGCCGCTTCGGCCGCTGCGACATCCTCGTCAACAACGCCGGCGTCTATCCGATGCGGCCCTTCGACGAGATGACGTTCTCCGAATGGCGGCACGTGTTCGCCGTCAATCTCGATTCGATGTTCCTCGTGACGAAGGAATTCCTTCCCGGCATGAAGGAGCGGAAGTGGGGCCGCATCGTCAATATCGCGTCGAACACGTTCGCGACCGGCCCTCTGCACATCGTTCATTACGTCGCGAGCAAGGGCGGCGTCGTCGGCTTCACCCGCGCGCTCGCAGGCGAGGTTGCGCCCTTCGGCGTCACCGTCAATGCGATCGCGCCGGGCCTGACGCGGAGCCAGGGCACGATGGTGACGAACCCGCGACCGGAGGAGCGCTGGGCGCTGGTCGCCAACAACCAGGCGATCAAGCGGCCCGAGCTGCCCGAGGATCTCGTCGGCACGATGTCGTTCCTGACGAGCGACGATTGCGCCTTCATCACGGGCCAGACGCTTTATGTCGATGGCGGCTGGGTCCGCAGCTGAATTTTTGGGGGAGGCGACGATGAGACGACTGCGCTCGCTATTTCTCGTTCTCGCGGTGACTTTGCTCGCGCTGTCGGCGCGCGCGGCCGAGCCGATCAAGGTCGGCTTCAGCATGGCCTTGACCGGCGGAACCGCGGCGATCGGCAAGCAGATCCTGCTGACGCTCCAACTGTGGCGTGATGACATCAATGCCAAGGGCGGGCTTCTGGGCCGCCCAGTCGAGCTCGTCTATTACGACGATCAGACCGATCCCGCGGTCGTCCCCGGCATCTACGCGAAGCTCATCAATGTCGACAAGGTCGATCTCCTGATCGGGCCCTATGCCACCAACATGGTGACCGCGGCGCTGCCGATCATCATGCAGTACCACAAGACCACGATCGGCCTGCTCGCCAATTCGGCCAACAGCCATTTCCACTACCCCAATTATTTCTCGATGATCCCGTCCGGGCCGGAGCCGAAGCTCTCCTTCTCGACCGGCTACTACACGCTCGCGGCGGAGCAGACGCCGAAGCCCAAGACGGTGGCGATCGTCGGCGCCGACGCCGAATACGGACGCAACGCCACCGACGGCGCGCGCGAGAACGCGGCGAAGTTCGGTTTCCAGATCGTCTACGACCGGAGCTATCCGCCTTCGACCGCCGACTACACGCCGATCGTGCGCGCGATCCAGGCGACGCATCCCGACCTCATCTATGTCGCTTCATATCCGCCGGATTCGGTCGGCATGATCCGCGCCGCCAACGAGGTCGGGCTCGACGCCAAGATGTTCGGCGGCGCGATGGTCGGGCTGCAGATCACCGCGACGGCGATGCAGCTCGGGCCGCTCCTCAACGGCATCATCAACAACGCCGCCTTCAACGTCGCCGAGATGATGAAGAACCCGCAGGCGGCCGCGATCCTCACCGAATACCAGAAGCGCGCGCCGGCGCTCGGCATCGATCCGTTGGGCTACACTTTCGTGCCCTACACCATCTCGGCCTGCGCGATCCTCACCGAGGCCGTGAACGCGACGCAGAGTCTCGACCAGCAGAAGATCGCCGACTACATCCGCACGCACGAGTTCAAGACCGCCTCGGGCGACCTCAAATTCGGCCCCGACGGCGAGTGGAGCAAGACCGCCGTGCTCTTCGGCCAGTTCCAGCACATCACGAGCAATAGTCTCGACGAGTTCCGCGGCTGGCCGCACCAGCCGATCGTGTGGCCGAGCGAGTACAAGACCGGCGACCTGATCTATCCGTACAGCGCGGCGCGGAAATAGGTAACGCTCGGCGAGCGCATACCTTTGTCTTCGTCATGGCCGGGCTTGTCCCGGCCATCCACGTGTTATTCGGCCGCAAAGAAACACGTGGATGCCCGGCACGGAGGCCGGGCATGATGGGGTTGGGGCCTTCGTCGCTTTCGCCCGTCGCCCCTTCCCCCTCGCCCTTCCCTCTCCCCGGCGGGGAGAGGGATTCGAATGCCCTTTACCGCGCGTGCTCCTTGAACCAGCGCTCGGCGCCGGGATGGAGCGGCACGTCGATCGGCGTCTCTTCGGTGTCGCGGCCGATCTGGGCGATGCCGTGGTACGCGCCCTCCTCCCACGGCATCTCAAAATCGCGCGCGGCGATCGCGCCGCACACGTCGTAGACCATCTTCTCGTCGAGCGCGGCGCTGCAATAGATGGGCCAGCCGCCGAAATCGATCGCCTCGTGGTCGCGCTTCAGGCCCGGGAACCGCGCGCGCGTGAGCGGCATCTTGCGCCAGCCGAGCGCGCCCAACTTCTCGAACTCCTCGGGCGTCGGGTCGATCGGCTGCAAGCCCGCGGCAAGCGCCTCGTTGAGCCAGACCTTGATGCCTTCGTCGAACACGGCGTCGATCTCGCCGCGGCCCATGGGCTCGATCCGGCGCGGCCGGTCCATCGGCGAGCCGCATACCTGGATCTTCCCGCCCCAGCCCTCGAAATCCTTGAGCGTGAAGCCGTTCAAGGCGAAATGCTGGTCGATCAAGACGCGCGTCGAATGCGTGATGTCCTCGCGGATCGAGATGCGCAAGGGGTAGCGCGACTTCTTGATGTCGGCGATGGAATTGATGCCGGTGCGCGGATGGACCGCCATGACATAGCGGTCCCAGCTCGGATAAGAGGCGACGACGCGTACCGGCAGCTTTTGCTTGAACAATCCCACGCCGCGATAAGCCTGCGTCAGGAGCGCGGAGGGATTGACGAACGCCATCTCGAGGCCGCCCTTCGCCACTTCCTCGGCGAGGATGGCGGAGCCGGTCGAGAGCCGGAGCCACGGCTTGAACGAAGCGCCCGAGCCCGAGCCGACGGTGATGCACATGTCGCGGTTGCCGCCGTAATGGGTCGCGGGATTGCCGGCGATGTGGAGGCCGATCTCCCACAGCATCTTCGACCGGACGAAATTTGCGCCGCGCGGCAGCGGTTCCATGCGTGTCTCCCTAAGAAAGGCCGAACAGGCGTTCGGCGTTGGCGTGGCAGATTTTTGCGCGCGTGTCCGCGGACAGCGGCAAGGCGTCCAGGGCCTCGATCGTCTCGCGAATGTAGAGCAGGCCCCCCTCGGCATCGAACGGGCAGTCGGACGCGAACAGCACCTTGTCGGCGCCGAAGAAGTCGAGACCGCAGGCGATCCCCGCCTTCGAGCCCGCGAGCGCCGTGTCGGCGTAAAAATCGCGGAAATAGTCGAGCACCGGCTTCGTCAGCTTCTGCGGCACAACATCGGGATCGCCGCCCGAGGTGCGCGTGCCGAGCTCGGCCCAGCCGTGCCGGATCCGCGATTCGAAGAACGGCACCATCGCGCCCATGTGGTGGACGAGGAGCTTCAAGCCCGGTAGCCGGTCGAGGAAGCCCGAGAACACCATGTGCGTCATGATGACAGTCGTCTCGTAAGGCCAGCCGAAAATGGCCCAGATCTCGTAGCGCGACATGCGCTCGCCCGGCAGATCGGGCATGGAGGGGCGCCGCGCCGGATGAAGCAGGATCGGCTTGTCGAATTTGCGCGCCACCTCGAACACGCCGTAAAAGCGCGGATCGGCGAGCGAGACGCCGTTGACGTTGGTGTGAAGCTGCAGGCCATGCGCGCCGTCCTTGAACGCGCGCTCGGCCTCGCGCACGGCGGCATCGGGCGCATTGATCGGCAGCGCCGCGAGATAGCCCGCGAAACGGTCGGGATGACGCGCGCAGAGCTCGGCAAGCCCGTCATTGCCGAGCCGCGCATAGTCCGGCGCTTCCTCGGGCCCGGCGAGAATGTCCAAGGGTGGCAGGCCCAGCGACAGGATCTGTTTGTAATCGGCGAAGCGCTCGACCACCTTCATGCGCACGTCGAGGTCCCACACCGATGGCACGCCGCGCATGCGCTTGCCGATGTCGTTGGCGAAGCCGGGCGATGCCATCATGCGGTCGAAGAGGCGTTTCGGGAAGAAATGCGTGACGGCGTCGATGGTGCGCATGGCCCTACCCGATGTTGACGAGCGCGCCGCCGTCGACCGGCAGCGCCACGCCCGTGATGAAGCTCGCCTCGTCGGACGCGAGGAAGAGCGCGGCGTTCGCCACGTCCCACGCTGTCCCCATCTTGTGACGCAACGGCACGCGCGCGTCGCGCATCGCCGCCACCTCGGCGCGCGTCTTACCGGTGGCGCGGGCGCGCGTATCGACCGCCATCGGCGTGTCCATGAGGCCCGGCAGGATGACGTTGGCGCGCACGCCCAATTCCGCGTTCTGGATCGCGAGCTGCTGCGTATAGGCGACGAGCGCGGCCTTCGTCGCCTTGTAGACGACGTACGGGTAGTTCTCCCACGCCGCGACCGAGGAGATGTTGATGATGGCGCCCGCGCGCTGCGCCCGCATGGTGGGCAGCGCGTGCTTGCACGCCATGATCGTGCCGCGCAGATTGATGGCGGCGATGCGGTCGAACGCGGCCTCGGTGATCTCCAAGGGCCCGGCGTCGCCACCGGCAATGCTGACGCCCACGTTGTTGTGGAGGATGTCGAGCCGGCCGAACCGCTCCTTTGCGAAGGCGATGAGCTTCGCGAGCGAGGCTTCGCTGGTCACGTCGGCCGCGAAGGCGACGCAGTGGCCGCCTCCCTTGGTGGCCATCGCCGCCGTCTCTTCGGCTGATGCGAGGCGATTGTCGGCGGCGACGACCTCCGCACCCTCCTCGGCGAAGCGGAGCGCCGTCGCACGGCCGTTGCCGAGCCCTTCGCCCGGCCCCTGCCCCGCGCCCACCACGATCGCGACCTTGCCGGCTAGCCGACCCGCCATGACGCGCCTCCCTCGCCGCGACGGTTAGCACCGCCGAAGCGCCGCTTCCAGACCGGCGATTGGAGGCGCAGAAAAATGGAAACTCTGTTTTCAAGGTCTTGAGCACCCACGATCTTGCCTATCCTCGCCCGCCGCCGCACACTTGGCCGCGCGGGAGGACGGGAATGCCGAAGTTCAAGGTCGTGACGCCCAAGGGAACGAGCTACGCCGTCGGCGCCAGCAATAGCTATGATTTCGAGAACGAAGCGCTCACCCCGCTCGACGCGGAAATCGTCGAGATCGACGGCACGTCCGAGAATGCCTTCGTGGCCGCCGCGCACGACGCCGACGCCGTCTATGCCAAGGGCGTCCGCTTCACCAAACGCATGATCGACGGGCTCGAGCGCTGCCGCATCATCGCGCTGGGGTCGGTCGGCGTCGATTCCGTCGATGTCACCGCGGCAACGGCGCGCGGCATTCCCGTCACGAACGTGCCCGACACCTTCATCGAGGAAGTGGCCGACCACGCGATGATGCTGCTGCTCGCTTCGTTCCGCCGCCTCCTGCAGCAGGACCGCATGGTCCGCGAGGGGCGCTGGCGCGAAGGGCGGCCCGCGCTCGACCAGCCGCGCCTCATGGGCCAGACGCTGGGCTTCGTCGCTTTCGGCCACGTCGCGCGCCAGACGGCGCTGCGCGCCCGGCCCTTCGGGCTCAGGCTCCTCGCCTACGATCCTTACGTCGAAGAGCTGACGATGAGCCCTTACGGGGTCGAGCCCGTGACGCTCGACGAGCTGCTGCAGCGCTCGGACTTCGTGTCGATGCACGCGCCCTCGACCGAGGACGCGCACCACATGCTGACCGAGCGCCATTTCCGCCTGATGAAGAAGACGGCGATATTCCTCAACACGGGGCGCGGACCCACGGTCGACGAGCCCGCGCTCATCAAGGCCCTGCAGCAGGGATGGATCGCCGGCGCGGGGCTCGACGTGCTCGAGACCGAGCCACCCAAGCCCGACAACCCGCTTTTGAAGATGGACAACGTGACGCTGACGCCGCACGTGGCGTCGGCCTCCGGCCGGTTCGACCCGATGCGGCGGCGCCGCGTCGGCCAGGAGATCGCGCTCGCCTTGAAAGGCATGTGGCCGCGCTCCTGCGTCAATCCCTCGGTACTCGAGAAATCCGATTTGCGGCGCTGGCAGCCTTATTCGATGGAACGGGGCCCGGCGAACTAGAGGAGAAGCGAGATGAAGGTTGGTGCGGCGATCGCGGAGATCATGAAGCGCGAAGGGATCGAGGTCCTCACTGCCTATCCCGTGAACCACCTGATCGAATATGCGGCCGCGGCCGATATCCGGCCCATCATCGTGCGCCAGGAGCGCATTGGCCTGCACATGGCGGACGCGATCTCGCGCGTGACGCAGGGGCGCAAGATCGGCGCCTTCTGCATGCAGAGCGGCCCCGGCACCGAGAATGCCTATGGCGGCATCGCCCAGGCGTTCAGCGAATCGATCCCGATCCTCGTCATTCCCGGCGGATATCCGCGCCGCATCGCGCAAGTGGGCGCCAACTACAATGCGACGCGCGAGATGCGCGGCATTGCGAAGTCGGCGGAATCGCTCACCTCGCCTGCCGAGGTCTCGAATGTCATGCGCCGCGCCTTCTCGAAATTAAGGAACGGCCGCGGCGGCCCCGCGATCGTCGAAGTGCCGAACGACCTCTGGCACGAGGAGGTACCGGGGCAGCTTGATTATACGCCGGTCGCTGCGACGCGCTATGCGCCCGAGCCTGCGGCCTTGAAGGAGGCGGCGCGTGTTCTCGCCAAGGCCGAGCGGCCGGTCATCTATGCCGGCCAGGGCGTGCATTGGGCCCGCGGATGGGGCGAGCTCCGCGCGCTGGCCGAGCATCTCGGCGCACCTGTCGTGACGAGCCTCGAAGGCAAAAGCAGCTTCCCCGAGAACCACCGCCTCTCGCTCGGCTCGGGCGGCGTCAGCATGGGCAAGCATGCGCGCTATTTCCTCGACCGCGCCGACGTGATCTTCGGCATCGGCTGCAGCTTCACCGAAAGCAATTTCGCGATCGCCATGCCGAAGGGCAAGGTGATGATCCATGCGACGCTCGATCCCGACCACCTCAACAAGGACATCGCCTGCACCATCGGGCTCGTCGGCGACGCGGCCTTGACGCTCGAAGGCGTGCTGCGCGCGCTCCAGGAATTCGTGCCGCAAAAACGCGACGACAGCGCGGTCGCGCGCGAGATCGCCACCTCGCGCGAGGGCTGGCTTGCGGAATGGCGGGCGAAACTCACCGACAACGCCGCGCCGCTGACGCCCTATCGCGTCATCTGGGACATGCTCAACACGGTTGATGTCGAGAACACGATCGTGACGCATGACGCGGGCTCCCCGCGCGACCAGATCACACCGTTCTGGCAGACGAAGACACCGCACTCCTATATCGGCTGGGGCAAGACGACGCAGCTCGGCTACGGGCTCGGCCTCGCCATGGGGGCGAAGCTCGCGCACCCGGACAAGCTCTGCATCAACGTGTGGGGCGATGCGGCGATCGGCTTCACCGGCATGGATTTCGAGACGGCGGCCAGGAACCACATCCCGATCCTCTCGGTGCTGTTCAATAACGACTCGATGGCGTGCGAGCTGCACATCATGGAGACCTCGACGAAAAAGTTCCGCTCGACCGACATCTCCGGCAACTATGCCGACCTGGCGAAGGCCTTGGGCGGCTATGGCGAGCGCGTGACCGATGCGGCCGAGATCGTGCCGGCGCTGAAACGCGGCATCGCCCAGACAAAGGACGGCCGGCCGGCGCTCCTCGAGTTCATCACGCGCCAGGAGACCGCCGTCTCGCGCCATCCGCCGACGGTGTAGGCGCCGGGACGTTCGCTATTTCCCGCTGTTGACGCGGGCGGCCGCCTCCTTGACGAGGCTCAGATCGGCATGCGCCGCCATGTCGATATGGCCCGGCAGGAGACCCTGCGCCACCAGCTCATCGACATTCTGCTGCAACGCCTGAATATTCGGCAGGTCGTCGGGATCGCGATAATAGTCGCCCTTGGTGAAGAGCCAGGGGTCGTAATGGTCGGCCGACTGCTTCGTCATCTCGCTGACGAGCTTCACGGCCTCGGCGTGGTTTGCCGGGTCCTCCCACCAGCGCCGCGCGTGGATCGTGTCCTCGAGGAAATCGACCATCGCGGCGCGGTTCTTCTCGAGGAAGCCGGCGCGCGCGGCCCACAGGATCATTTGCGTCGCACCCGCGGCGTCGCGCTGCGTGAAGAGCGTGCGCGCCGTTTGGCGCAAATCCGGGTCCTCCGAGAAAGGCAGCGGGCTCGAGATCAGGTCGACCTTGCCGTCGGCGAGCGCCGCGCGGTGGTTCGGCATCGACACCTCGACGATGGTCACGTCCTTCAGCGGATCAAGCCCATGCTTCTTCAGCATCTCGCGCATCGGAACATCCATGGCGCCGCCGATGCCGCTCGAGGCGAGCACCTTGCCCTTCAAATCCTCGATGGTGCGGATCGGGCTGTCCTTCTTCACCATGTATTCGTCCGAGTAGTAGCCCGGCACGCCATCCTGGAGCTCATCCGCGATGACGCGGATGTCGTCCATCCCGGCTTTCTGGATCGCCGCCGCGAGCGAGGAATAGGCAAAGGTCGCCACTTCGATATCGCCGGTGGCAAGTGCCGGGATCATGAGCGGCGTACTGTTGAAATGGAGCGACTCGAACTCGTAGCTCTTCCCATTGTGGCGCGCGATGCCCGGCTTCAAGAACAGGATCGACGGCATGTTGGTGACGATCGCGACCCACGTGACGCGGATCTTCACGGGTTCGGCGGCGGCGGGAGCGAAGAACAGCGCAACCTGCGCCAACGCCGCAACGATAAAGCCGAAGATACGCATGCCGTCCCCCCTCGCCTCTCCCTGCGCGAATTCTGCGCGGAAATCCCGCGTCGCGCCAGAGGGGTGCCCCGAAGGTCTCCCAATTTCTCCGCCGTTGGGGCAAGCTCGGCCCATCACGAACGAATCGTTCCGGAGGGAGAACCATGTTCGAACGTCTGACGCCGCTCGCAGCTCTGGGGCTCGCGCTCGCGGTCGGATCGGCGTCGCCGACGCGCGCCGACCCGGTCAAAATCCGCATCGCGTGGGTGGTGGCGCCGGCGGCGCTTTCGCCGATCCTGTTCGCGCCTCCAGGCGTCGCCCCGCATCTCGGCAAATCCTACAGTTTCGATCCCATTAACATCACCGCCTCGCCGCAGCACATCACCGCGATCGCGGCCGGCGAGATCGAGATCGCGGCGCTCAATTTCGCGTCGTTCCCGCTCGCCATCCAGAATGCGGGGCTCACCGACCTCCGCATCATCTGCGACGAGCTGCAGGACGGGCATGATGGCTACTACACCACGCACTACATGGTCCGGAACGACTCCGGCATCACGGCGCCCGCTGGCCTCAAAGGCAAGGTGATCGCCGTCAACGGGCTCGGCACCGGCGTCGACATGGCGATGCGCGCCGAGATGCTGAAGAGCGGGCTCCACTTCCCCGGCGACTACACCATCGTCGAGGTACCGTTCCCGACCATGGCGGCAGTGCTCAACGACAAGAAAGCCGATCTCATCACTGCCGCGGTGCCCTTCGTCTATGGGCCCGAGCTCGAGAAGAACGCGCACACCCTCTTCACGATGAAAGACGCACTTGGCGGCGCCGAGCTTTCCTTCTGGGTGATGCGCGACAGCTTCATCAAGGCTCATCGCGCCGCGGTCGTCGACCTGCTCGAGGATACCGTTCGCGCCTATCGCTGGTACTACGATCCCAAGAATCATGCGGCCGTCGTCGACATCGTGGCGAAATTCACGAAGCGGCCGGCAGAGCAGCTCGATTGGGTCTTCACCCAGAAGGACAATTGGCGCAACACGGATGGCCTCGTGAACCTCGACGAGCTACAGCACAACGAGGACACGGTCTATCAGCTCGGCTTCATCAAGAAGCCGATCAAGGTCGCTGATTACGCCGATCTAAGTCTCGTGAAGGAAGCGGCAGCGCGCATCAAGTAGGCAAAAAGCGCCTGCGAATCGGGCACGGACGCGCAGTATTTGCCCATCATTTCGGGCGAGTGCCGCGCGTCTTGTGCGCGATCGTCCTGTGTCCCGAAATAAATCCTTTACGCTCACCGCCGATCATGCCTTACTTGAACCCGCCGGACGGAGGGGGACCTGTAAATGGTACGCTCGGCAGTGATCGTTATGGTGTTCGCGCTGTGCGCGGCGCCGGCCTTCGCAAAGACGCATCCGACAAGGACGGAAGGCGCAGCCGAGCGCGGTGTTGCGTCAACCTATTCGATGAAGCTCGTCGGCCATCGCACCGCGTCGGGTGCGAAGCTCGATGCGCATCAATTCACCGCGGCGCACCCGAGCCTGCCGCTCGGCACCAAGCTTCTCGTGACGAATCGCAAGAACGGCCGCAGGGTCGTCGTCACAGTCAACGACCGCGGACCCTTCCTCAAGGGCCGCATCATCGATCTCTCGCCGGCGGCCGCGGCCGAGATCGGCATGAAGCGCGCGGGCCTGGCGCCGGTCGAAATCCGCGTCGCCTCCGAACGCTGACGCTTAGCGCTTAGGCACCCGGACAGGACACTCCCGTACCGCCCAGCCCGCAATAGCCGCCTGGATTCTTGGCGAGATATTGCTGGTGGTAGTCCTCGGCGTAGTAGAAGGGCTGCGCCTCGCGAATCTCGGTCGTGATCGCGTCAAAGCCCTTGTCGCGCAGGGCACGGTTGTAGGCGAGTTGCGAGGCCTCGGCCTTCTGGCGCTGTTCCGGCGTCGTCCAATAAATCGCCGAGCGGTATTGCGTGCCGACATCGTTGCCCTGGCGCATCCCCTGCGTCGGGTCGTGGCTTTCCCAGAACGTCTTCAGCAGCGCGTCGTAGCTGACCCGCTTCGGATCGAACACGACGAGCACCGCCTCGGTATGCCCGGTGAGGCCGCTGCACACTTCCTCGTAGCTGGGGTTGGGCGTGTGGCCTCCTTGATATCCCACCGCTGTCGTGTAAACGCCCGGAAGCTGCCAGAACACGCGCTCGGCGCCCCAGAAACAGCCGAGCCCGAAATAGGCCGCCTCGAGTCCCTCGGGAAAGGGCGGCTCGAGCCGGTTGCCGTTGACGAAATGCTTCGCCGGCACGCGCATCTTCTGCGTCCGCCCCGGCAGCGCCTTGTCGACGCTCGGGATCTCGAGCGGCTTTCTCCTCAGCGACCACATGGCGCCTCTCCTGGCATGACCTGCCGCCATTATCCGGGGCGCGGGCACCCGCGCGCAACATGGCTCAGCACGGGCATGCCCCTTGTGCTAGGAGGACGGAACAGCGACGGAGGATCCGATGGCGACGACGGTGGTGGTGATCGCGCAGGGCGAGATGGGATCCGGGATCGCATCGCGGCTCCACGCGCACGGCGCACGCGTCCTTACCTCGCTCGCGGGTCGTAGCGCGGCAAGCGCCGAGCGCGCCGCCAAGGCCGGAATGGAGCCGGCCTCCGATGACGCATGGCTCGTAGCCGAGGCCGATTTTCTCATGTCCGTCATTCCGCCGGGCGAAGCCGTGCCGTTCGCGCGCCGCTTCGCGCCCCATCTTCAGAAGAGTGCGAAGAAGCCCGTCTTCGTCGAATGCAACGCCATCAGCGGGCAACGCGTCGAGGAGATCGCGGCCATCATCGTGCCGACCGGCGCGCCCTTCGTCGATGGCGGCATCGTCGGCGGGCCACCGGCGCCCGATAGGATCGGCGGGCGCATCTATGTCTCCGGGCCGCACATGAACCGCGCGCTCGAACTGAAGGCGCTCGGGCTCGACATTCGCCCCGTCGAAGGCGGCGTGGGGGCTGCGTCGGCGGTCAAATGTTCCTATGCCGCGCTCACGAAAGGCACGCAGGCGCTCGGCGTGGCGCTCATCCTCGGCGCGACGCGCGCGGGCGTGGCCGACGCCGTACGTCAGGAGATCAGCACGAGCCAGAAAGTGCTCTACGATTATCTCGCGCGGCAGATCCCGAACATGTACCGCAAAGCCTATCGGTGGGTTGCCGAGATGGAGGAGATCGGCGAGTATCTGGGACTGGCCGAGCCTGGGGCGCGCGAGATCTATCGCGGCATGGCGCGGCTCTATGAGCACCTCGACAAGGAGCAGATCGCGGCGCTCGACCGCTTCCTCGAGCGCTGAGGGTTCAGGCAAAGGCTCGCGCAACGAGCGCGAAGCCCACCAGGATCATGAGTGCGCCGGTCGCCTGCGCAACGCGCCGCTCGCCCGGCACCACCTTCTGCAGCAGCACGAGCGCTGCGAGCGCCGCCACCCACAGCAAATTCATGACGCCGACCGCGAACAGCAGCAACATCAGGACCCAGCAGCAGCCGAGGCAATACGTGCCGTGCGCAAGGCCAAGACGCAGCGCCCCTGCGAGGCCCGGCCGCCAATGCCCCATGATGAAGCCGAGCGGGCTCTGGCAGAGGGCGAGGCAACGGTATTTCAAGGGCGAGAACTCGTAGAGCCCGGCCGCGACGAAGAGCGCGCCGCCGATCAAGCCGCTCGTCACCATCATCTCGGGCGCGAACAGGCCAAGACGCAAGAGCAGCCATTGCGTGCCGACGGCGACGAACGAGAAGCCGGTCCAGACGATGAGGTATCCCGAAACGAAGGCCGCGCTGTTGACGAGCGCGGCCGCGCCACGGCTCCGCTCGGCGCGGACGTAGAGAGCCATCGTCGGAGCCGCCGTCGGCAACATCATTCCCGCCATCATGACAATCCACATGAGGGCGGCGGCGACCACATCGGCGAGCCCCCAGGCAGCAAAGGGCGTAACGAGCGCCATTCCGGCCATGTTCTCCATGTCGGGCATGCCAACCATGTCGGCCATCTCGGCCATGTCGCTCGCCATCCCGACGAGATAAATCCAGGCGAGCACGGTGATGATGGCGAGGCAGGCGAGAACGATCGCCTGGTCGCGCGTCACCACATTCTTGAGCCGGAGCACGCGCGCGTCAGCCCTGCCAGCTGAAGGGCGCGTAGTGTGCGTTGTTGTGGCCGCCGCGCTCGTCCCAATCGATGCCGAAGGCGTGGATGCGCGAGCGCGTGGCGCGCGCCAGGGCGAGCGTCGAGCTCGCCGGGTGGCCGACGTTCACAAGCTGCATGGGCGCAGGCGCGTTGGGTCCGGCGGTCGCGCCTTCGCACGCCTGGTCGACGAGGTCGCCGGCCGTGACGCTGTAGCTCTTGCCCTGGCTCGCGAAGCTGATCGGACGGCGCTCGACGCCGGCGAAAGTGCCGATGAGCGGCGCCAGATGGGCCATCGGTCCGCCCGCTTGGCCCGAGGCTATAGCGACGATCGCATCAGCCTGCGCCTGGTTAGCGCGCTCATCGACGACGAGGCCGACCGTCCAGTTGCCCTTGCCCATCACGCCCGGCGTGCGCGCCACGACGATGAAGGCAAGTCCGTCAAGGGCCACGCCATCCTTGCGGCCACGGTCGATCTGGAACGCGAGCGCGACCTTGCAGTCGCCCTTGTCTGGCACCGCCGAAAGGTTCGAGCTGATGCAGGGACACAGGAACTCGCAGTTGCAGGTTTCGAAGTAGCGGCCTTCGACCGACCAAGCCCCGTCTGCCATGGCAGTCTCCTTCGACTTTCCTATAGGCCCGGATGCAGGGCGGGGCAATGAGCCGGAAGGGGGCACGGCCGCCCACGAGACGGTTGCCAAACTCCGTGCTTCATGTGTCTATCCCGCCGCGGAGGACGGAATGCGCTATCTCGTTGGCGTCGATATCGGCGGCACCTTCACCGACTGCGTCGTGATCGACGAGGCGGGCGCCGTCACCACGGCGAAGGCGCCCTCGACGCCGGACGATTTCGCGCGCGGCATGATCGACGCGCTCGAGGCCGCGGCCGAGCGCATCGGCCTCGCGCCGGACGCGCTTTATCCCGAGATCGGCCTCCTCTCGCACGGCACGACGGTCGGCACCAACGCCATCGTGCAAAAGCGCGGCGCCAAGATCGGGCTCATCACGACCAAAGGCCACAACGACGTCATCCACATCATGCGCGGCTCGCGCGGCGTGCAAGGCCGCGACGTGCGCCTCGTCGTGCATTTCCCCGAAAGCCAGAAGCCCGAGCCGATCGTGCCGAAGCGCCTCATCGCCGGCGTCTCGGAGCGGGTCGACTGCTTCGGCAAGGTGGTGGTGCCGCTGAACGAGGCCGAGGCCGAGGCGGCGATCCGCTCCCTCGTAAGCGAGGGCGTTGAGGCGATCGCGATCTGCTTCCTGTGGTCGTTCCTCGAGCCCGCGCACGAGCGCCGCGTGCGCGACATGGCGCGCGCGATCGCGCCTCATCTCTTCGTCACCTGCTCGTCCGATCTCGTGCCGAAATGGGGCGAGTACGAACGCACGACCGCGACCGCGCTCAACGCCTATATCGGGCCGATCGCATCGGGATATCTGGGCAAGCTCGACGACCGCCTGCGCACGAAAGGCTATGGCCAGGGCCTGCAGATCACGCAGTGCGGCGGCGGCACCATCTCGGTTGAGCGCGCGATGGCGGCGCCGCTTCTTACGCTCGATTCCGGACCTGTTTCGGGCGTCACCGGCTCGCTCTATCTCGGCCGCGCCATGGGCTGCCAGAACATCATCACGACCGACATGGGCGGCACCTCGTTCGATGTGGGATTGATCGCCGGCGGCAAGCCCGCCTTCTCGTTCTCGAGCATCGTGAACCAGTACGAGTATTTCATCCCCAAGGTCGATATCCAGGCGATCGGCGCCGGCGGCGGGAGCCTCGTCAAGATCGACGAGAAGACGAAGACGATCCGCGTCGGCCCCGAGAGTGCGGGCGCGGTGCCGGGGCCGGTGTGCTATGGCCGCGGCGGCACCGTGCCGACCGTGACCGACGCCGATCTGGTGCTCGGCACGATCGGCGCCGAGAATTTCGCCGGCGGGCGCATGAAGCTCGACCGCGCCAAGGCCGAAGCGGCACTTGCCGCGATCGGCGCGCGGCTCGGCATGAGCGCGCTCGAATGCGCCGCCGGCATCGCCAAGATCGTCGAATTCCAGATGGCCGACATCATCCGCAAGATGACGGTCGGCAAGGGCTTCGATCCGCGCGACTTCGTGCTGTTCGCGTTCGGTGGCGCCGGGCCCGTCCATGCTGGCGTGTTTGCGCGCGAGCTGGGCGTCGCCCGCGTCGTCATCCCGCAGCGCGAGACCGCGAGCGTGTGGTGCGCCTTTGGTGCTGCCTCCGCAGACGTGCTGCATATCCACGAGGCCGTCGATATCCAGGCCTCGCCCTTCGACGGCGCGCGCATCAACCGCGTGCTCGACGCGCTCGAGGAAGGCGCGCGCGCGCAGATGACGCGGGACGGCATCGCCGCCCCTCGCCAGCGCTTCGAATTCGCGCTCGACATGCGTCACAAGGGCCAGATCAATGAGGTCGAGGTCGTGGTGCCGTGGCGCCGTGCAGAAGGCAAATTCGAGGAACCGCTCAAGGCGCTGTTCTACGAGCGCTATGAGCAGCTCTATGGCCGCGGCGCCTCGTTCCACGGCGCGCGCGTCGAGATCGTGACCTACCGTGTGCGCGCCTCGGCCGAGACGCCGCGGCCGAAGCTCGTCGCGGCCGAGCGCATGACCGACGCCATTCCAGGCGCGGCGCGGCGCAAGGAGCGCCTGGTCTACTGGGAGGAATTCCGCCGCCTCGAGCCGACGGCGGTGTTCGACGGCGAAAGCCTGCTCCCCGGGAACCGCATCGCCGGCCCCGCCATCGTCGAGACGCCGGACACGAGCGTGGCGCTCCGCCCGGGCCAGAGCCTCCGCGTCGACGAATACGGAAATTTCGAAATGACGGTCGCGTGACTCGCGCGTGTCGTTGAATCCGCGAGCGCCTTGGCGGTATCTTTCGCACTTCCGATTGAGTCAGCACTTCTGTTCATGACCCTTCGCCTGAAAATTTTGTCGATCGCGCTCGCGCTGCTCGTCGTATTCGGCATCGTGGTCGGAGTGTCGGCGATTTTGCAGCAACAGGTGACGCACGAAGTGGGCGACGTGACACGCTATCACGAGCCGCTCACGGCCTTTGTCGCCGACCTCGACGTCATCACCTTCGAGTACGAGCTGGTACCGCTTCGGCTATTGCGCCGCACCGACGCTAGCCCGGACGAGATCACGCGCGAAGGCGAGCGCGCCGACGCGCTCGCCGGGCGGATGGTCGAGGATTTCCGCCAAGCCAACATCCTCATCGCAGGCGCGATCGCCGACGAGAATCTTCCTGTGGCAAGCCGCCTCGTCTTCGCGCAACTCCAGGGATCGGTCGATGCGCTGCAGCGCAAGATCATTCCCTTCATCAATGCCGGCCGGACGACGATGACTGCGATCGGCGCCGGAAGGATCGACGACGCGAAGCTCTCCTCGCTCGACTTCCGCAACTACGAACAGGCGTTCGGGCCGGATCTTGCCGGCTTGCGGAATCAGATAGTCGAATTGACCGGCACGACGACGGAGACGATCTACGGCAAGCTCAGGGCCATCCAACTCCTCGGATTCGCGCTTTTCGGAATCGCTGCCGTCGTGGGATTGGGCTTCGGCGCCATCGTCACCGCCGGCGTCGTCCACACGCTACGCCGCCTGGTGGTGGGAACAAAGGCGGTTGAGGCCGGCGAGCTCAGCTTCGCCGTGCCGATCCGGACGCGCGACGAGATCGGCGAGCTTGCGGCGGCCTTCAACCGCATGGTCGAGCAGCTTCGCACCAAGGAGAAGATCAAGGACACGTTCGGCAAGTTCGTCGACCCGCGAATCGTCGCCGGCCTCATCGAAGCGAAGGCCGACGAGGAAGATCACGCCGACCGGCGCGTCGTGAGCGTGTTCTTCTCCGACATTCAGGGCTTCACTTCGATCAGCGAGCAGCTGACTGCCGGGGCGATGGTAAATCTCCTGAACCACTATTTTGCAGCCGCGACCAGGTGCATCCGCTCGTCGAACGGCATCGTCGACAAATATATCGGCGACGCGATCATGGCGTTCTGGGCGCCGCCATTCTCGCCGGGCGACACGCATGCCGAATCGGCGTGCATCGCCGCGCTCGACCAGCAGCAGGCGATCGCCGATTTGAAGCAGGACCTGCCCAACATCGTCGGATTGCGCCGAAACGCGCCCAATCTCGTCGTGCGCATGGGAATCGCGACCGGCGAGGTGGTCGTCGGCACGATCGGCTCACCGGTCTCGAAATCTTTCACCGTGATCGGCGATACGGTGAACCTCGCTTCGCGGCTCGAAGGCGTCAACAAGGTCTATGGCACACGGATCATAGTTTCCGACGATACGATGCGGCTCGCGCAGCACGCCGTAGAGGCGCGCGAGCTCGATCTCATCACCGTCGTCGGCAAGACCGAGCCGTGCCGCATCCACGAGCTTCTCGGCCCCTTCGGCGCGCTCACACCGGAATTGACGGAGCTGCGCGAGACGTTCGAGGCGGCGCTCAAATCCTATCGTCAGCAAAGCTGGGACGAGGCGGAGAAGGGATTCCACCGGTGCCTTGCCGTCCGTCCAGGCGACGGACCCTCCGCGGTTTTCGTCGAGCGGATCGCAACGCTCCGTCGAGAACCACCGCCTGGCGATTGGGACGGCGTCTGGCGCCTTACGCATAAATAGCCGCGAGCGGAACGCGAATGGTCGATTGGATTTATGATCACCCGACCTGGCTTTGGGGCAACATGCTCGTTTGGGGCGCAGGCGGGCTCGCGTGCGTCGGGCTTGCGATCTTTCACCGCTTCATCCACGTCGACGTGCGGCGCGCGCACAACGATCTCGCGGGGTTCAGCATCGCTATCATCTCGGTCGTCTATGCGGTGTTGCTGGCGTTCATCGCAGTCGCGACTTGGCAATCGTACGCGGCCGCAGACACGATCGCCGCCACCGAAGCAGGCGATATCGGCAATCTCTACCGCGACACACACGGCTTCCCGCCCAATGTCGGCGAGCCATTGCGCAACGAGTTGCGCCAATATCTGGCGTTGGTGATCGGCCAGGAATGGCCCGTGCAGGAACACGGCATCGTGCCGGAAAGTGGCTGGCTTCCCCTGACACGGCTCCACGACGATCTCGTGCAGTATTCACCGCAAACACTTGGTGAGTCGGTCGTCCAAGCGGAATTCCTGCGCAGCCTGAACGATCTGTACAAGGCACGGACCGACCGGCTCGTCGCGGTGCGCGGCCATATCCCGGTCGTGATCTGGTGGATCATCGGCATCGGCGGCGCGCTCACGACCGCGTTCACCTATCTCTTTGGTTTCCACAGTTTTGCGATGCATTTGACCATGACGGGCGCGGTCGCGGCGTCCTTGGCCCTCGTCGTCGTTCTTATCGTCGCGCTCGACTGGCCGTTCCGCGGCGAGGTCAGCATCGGGCCTGACGCCTATGTCGAGGTCGAACGCGGCCTCGACAGTCCGGCCTTTGTCGAAGGCATGAAGCGCTAGACCGGGCGCTTGCCGGCGTGCGAGGAGACGATCTCGAAGCGGTAGCCGTCGGGCCCGGCGACGGTGAAGCGGTCGTGGATCGTGCCGCGCTTGATGCGCGTTGGCTTGAAGCCGTGCTTGGCATAGGCGCGGCGCGCGGCGTCGACATCGTCGACCATGAGGTCGAACGGCGCCTCGGTTCCCTTCTTCGGCGGGCGCGCGGCCTTGGTCACGACGAGGTGCGTGCCGCCGCGCAACTCCAGCACGGCAAAGCTCTTGCCCCCGGCGATGCGGCGGAGGCCGGCGGTGGTGAGCCACTCCGTTGCGGCCGCAACATCGCTCGCGCGAAGGAAGACATGGCCGATGGCGACGGGTGGGCGCTGGTCCGGGGTCCTTGGCATGGGGAAAATATGGGGATGGCCCAACGGTCCTGGCAAGTGGCCTTGGGCCAAGGGTCGGGTAGAATGAGGCCATGACCAAGCTCAGCGACATCACCGGCGTCAATTTCGATGGCGTGCGCCACCCCTATGTGCCGCCGCGGGAGCTTCGCATCTCGCCGAAGCTCAAGCTGCACCGCGACGCCGCCGCCGATTTCGACCCGGTGACGTTCGAGGTCATCCGCCACAATCTCTGGAACGTGAATGAGGAGCACGGCGCCACGATCCAGCGCATCTCGGGCTCGCCCGTGGCGATGTATGCGCTCGACCTCAACCCCTCGATCCTCACCGAGGACGCCGAGTTCGTCTATTTCGGCCCTTACATGCAATACATGTCGGGCGTCACCGACACGCAGGTGAAGTGGATCCTCGAGAACCGCAGCGACAATCCCGGCATCGCGCCCGGCGACATGTTTCTCGCCAACGATCCGTGGGTCGGCGCCGCGCACCAGCAGGACGTGATGCTGATCGCGCCCGTCTTCCACGGCGACGAGCTCTTCTGCTGGGTCACGAACTGCCTCCACCAATACGACATCGGCGGCATCACGCCCGGCAGCTTCTGCCCCGCGGCCGAGACTGCGTTCGACGAAGGCATCCTCATTCCGCCGGTGAAGATCATCGAAGGCGGCACGATCCGGCGCGACATCGAGGAGCTTTATCTCCGCGCCTCGCGCAAGCCCGAGCTGGTGGCGCTCGATTTCCGCGCGCAGATGGCCGGCAACACCGCGGCCAGAACCCGCATCGAGCAGCTCATCGCGCGCTATGGCGCCGCGACCGTGAAGGGCGTGATGAGGCGCATCCTCACGAACGGCGAGGCCGCCTTCCTTGACAAGCTGCGCCGCCTGCCGGACGGCGCGTGGCGCGACCGCACTTATGTCGAGTGCTGCCGGCCCGGCGACCGCGGCACCTATCGCGTGGCGCTGACCCTGCGCAAGACCGGCGACCATCTCACCTTCGAGAACGAGGGCACCGATCCGCAGCAGGGCGCGATGAACGCGACATATTCGGGCTGGCGCGGCTCGATCATGGTGGCGTTGAACCAGCTTCTGTGCTGGGACCAGTATTTCTCGGTCGGCGGCGCGCTCCGCCATGTCACCTTCAACCCGACGCCCGGCACGCTCAACTGCGCGAGCTTCCCCGCCTCGGTCTCGACCGCACCGGTTCAGGCGATGGAGATCTCGCTTTATCCCGCCTACAACGTCATCTCGAAGATGATCTTCGCCGATCCCGTCATGCGTCAGGACGTGATGTGCATCGGCGGTACAAGCCAGTGGCCGGCGACCATCTTCCGCGGCATCGACCAATGGGGCGAGCGCTATGGCTATCTGCTGATCGATCCGATCGGCGGCGCGATCGGCGCCTTCTCCACGCAGGACGGCATCTCGACCGGCGGCCAGGCCCGCACGCCCATATGTAAGCTGCCGAACATCGAACACACGGAGCAGAGCTTCCCGCTGCTCTTCCTCTATCGCCGCGAAGTGCCGGATTCGGGCGGGCCGGGACGATGGCGCGGCGGGCTTTCGGCGGAAAGCTGCTTCATCCCGCACAACACCGACAAGGTGGTGCAGGACACGCTCTCCTCCGGCAACGCGATCCCGACCTCGACCGGCATGATGGGGGGATATCCCGGCACGACGAATATCTATCGCTTCGTGCGCAACAGCGACATTCTCGACCGCCTCGCGCGGCGCGACATGGTGGCCGACATCGCCGAGGTGAAGGGCGACGTGGTGACCTTGGGCCTGCGTCAGGAGAATTTCGAGCAGCATCCGGCCGACGTTTATGCCGTGGTGTGGACGGCGGCGGGCGGGTTCGGCGACCCGATGGAGCGCGACCCCGAGCATGTGCGCGAGGACGTGCTGAACGGCGCCGTGACGGCGCACTCCGCGCGCGCGATCTATGGCGTCGTGCTGGGCGCGGACGGCGCGCTCGACGTGGCGGCAACGCGGGCGCTCCGCGAGAAGGTGCGGCGCGAGCGCGTCGTGCGCGCTGGCGGCAAGCCGCCGCGGCGGCTTGCGGGCGAGGTGATCCTGCGAATCACCGACAATCTCGCGCTCCGCGCCGAGGCTGACGGGCCGCATCATGCTTGCGTCAAGTGCGACGCCGATCTCGGGCCTGCGCGCGAATCCTACAAAGAGCGCTGCATCGTCGAGGTGCATCCCGTGACGGACGCCGTGCCGCTTGCGGGCGACCCGAGCCGCTACATCGACGCGCGGCCCGAATTCCGCCAGTTCTGCTGCCCCGGCTGCGGCGCTCTCATCGAGAACGAGATCGCGCTCGCGGGCGAGCCCGTGCTGCGCGACATTGAAGTGGATGTGGGGGCGGACCTGTTGCGCCGGCCGCGCGCGGCGGCCGAGTAGATCCGTTCAGCTCAGTGCAGCGTGCGCGGGGCCGGGCCGTCCCAGCCGTCCTCGATCAGCTCGTCGAACATCTCGCGCTCGTCGGCTTCGAGATGATGCTCGCAGTGCCAGATCACGGCGCCATCGTCGATGATCCGCGAGGTAACCGGCGGCTCGCCACAGACGCTGCAGGACAAATGGGCTTTCTTTGACACCAAAACCTCCACCAACCCGAACTGCGCAAAATGTATCCGACTGTTACGTAAGAGATACGCTCGGTTACATTCGGTTACAAGAACTCTTAGGGAGTAGCGCAGCCCCTCGCCGCGCCCGGGAGCCGGCGAAAAATCCTGTTTAAACAGGCGATTAGTTTGGTGGAAGGCAGCCCGCTGCGGCCCCAAAGGATGAGGGGCCTAGCCCCGCTTCATTCCGGCCTGTGATTCAAGCAGTTTACAAACCGCGGCCGTGTCCTGGCCGCCGAGGCCCTGCCCCAGGGCGGCGTCATAGACCGGAGCGGTCGCGGCGAAGGTCGGGGTCGGCACGCCAAGCCCGCGCGCGAAGGCGCCGATGATCGCCATGTCCTTCTGCCACACGTCGATCTTCATGGTGGGCGGCTCATAGGCGCCTTTGGCCATGAGCGGCGCGCGCAGCTCGAACACGCGCGAGGTGCCGGCGCCGGAGCCGATCACCTTGACGATCATGTCGGGATCGAGCCCCGCCTTCATGCCGAGCACCATCGCCTCGGCGCTCGCGACGTTGTGCACGGCCACGAGCAGGTTCGCGACGAACTTCATCCGGCTGCCATTGCCGAAGGCGCCGAGATAGTGGCAGACGCGCGCGAAATGGCGGAACACCGGCTCCGCGCGGTCATAGGCCGCGCGCTCGCCGCTCGCATAGACGGCAAGGTCGCGCGTCGCGGCCTGCGCGCCGGTGCCGGAGAGCGGACAATCGAGGAGCACGATCCCGCCCGCCGCAAGCCGGTCGCGGCAACGCTCCTTGTCGGGAATGGGAAGCGTGCTCAGTTCGGCGACGACGAGGCCGCGCGCCTTTTCCGCGTGAAGACTCTCGACCGTCGCCTCGAGGGCGGCGACGCTTGGCAACGAGGTCAGCACGAGATCGGCTCCGCGCGCCGCGGCGGCGGCCGATGGCGCGGCCGCGATCCCGTCCTGCGCAAGCTCGGCCAAGCGCTCCGGCGCGATGTCGAAGGCGGCGACCGCGAGCCCCGCCTGCGCCAGATTGCGCGCGATCGCGCCGCCCATGATGCCGGCGCCGATGACGCCGACCTTCGCTGCCGCTGCCATGCTCAGAGCCCCATGTAGAACTTGCGGATGAGCTCGTTGTTGTTGAGCGCGTCAGGCGATTCGCCTGCGAATGCGATCTTGCCGTGCACGATGACATAGCCGCGGTCGGCGATGCGGATGGCTTGCGTGAAATTCTGCTCGGCCATGAGCACGGTGAGCTGATACTCGTCGCGCAGCTCCTTGATCTTGTCGATGACGCGCCGCACCAGCACCGGGGCCAAGCCCACCGACGGCTCGTCGATGAGAAGAATGCGCGGCGCCGACATGAGCGCGCGCGCCAGCGCCAGCATCTGCTGTTCGCCGCCGCTCATCGAGCCCGCGAGCTGATGGCGGCGCTCCTGCAAAACCGGAAACACCCCGAAGCAATATTCGATGTTGCGTTTCAAATGCTCGCGCGCGGTCTTGCGGTAGGCGCCAAGGTAGAGATTTTCCTCGACCGTGAGCTTCGGAAAGAGCCGTCGCCCCTCCGGCACGAGAACGACGCCGAGATCGACGATCTCCTCGGTCGACTTGCCAGTGAGCTCGTGCACCGTTCCATCGAGATCTACTGTCACCGAGCCGGCGGTCGGACGCAGCATGCCCATAATGCATTTCATGAGCGTGCTCTTGCCGTTGCCGTTGGTGCCGAGCAGCACCACGGTCTCGCCGCCCTTCGCCTCGAGCGAGATGTCCTCGAGCACACGCACGGCGCCGTAAGCGGCGTGGAGACCCTTGATCGCGAGGCTATTCGCCAAGATAGGCCCTCTCGACCTCGGGGTTGCGGATCACTTCCTGCGGCTCGCCGTCCGCGATCTTGCGCCCGGCGACAAGCACGACGAGCCGTTCGGAAAAACTCATCACCGCACGCATGATGTGCTCGATCAGCACGATCGCAAGCCCCTGCTCGACCAGGCGGTGGAGCACGACGAGGATGTCGTCGACCTCGGAATGTGAAAGGCCGGCCATCGACTCATCCGCGAGCAGAAGCTTCGGCTCGGCGGCCATGGCGCGCGCGAGCTCGAGCTTGCGCATCTCGATCTGTGTCAGGTCGCGCGGGCGCTTATCGGCCTTGTCCTCGAGCCCGACGAGGCCCAGAAGCTCGGCGCTCCGCTCCTCGATCGCGCGCTCGCCGAGATGCGTGCCGGAGCGCGCGTTGACTGTGTAGAGGATCGGGACCCGCAGGTTCTGCTTCACCGTCATGCTGCGGAACGGGCGCGGGAGCTGGAAGCTGCGGGCGAGGCCGAGGCGCGTGCGCTGATAGGCAGGCAACCCGTCGATCGCGGTTCCCGCGAAGCTGACCGATCCCTGCTCGTTGTGCAGCGTGCCGCAAATGCAATTGACAAGCGTGCTCTTGCCCGAGCCGTTGGGGCCGATGAGGCCAAGCCGCTCGCCCGCGCGCACCTCGACGTCGATGCCTTCGAGCGCCACGAACCCGCCGAAGCGCTTGCCGAGCCCCTCGATCTTAAGCAACGTCTCGCTCACCCGCGCCTCCCGCGGCCGCGGCGCTCGAAGAGGCCGATGATGCCGTTGGGCGCAATGACGACGAACCCCACCATCAGCACGCCGACGATCAGCAGATTGACGGCCGACGAAATCGTGACCGTCGCGACCTGCTGGATCGTGCCGAGAAAGATCGCGCCGATGAGCGGCCCGAGCCAGTATTGCGTGCCGCCAATCAACGGCATGGCGATGCTGTTCACGGCGAAAGTCAGGTTGAAGCCCGAGGTCGGATCGAGATAGGTCACGTAATAGGGCAGCGGCGCGCCCGCCATTCCCATGAGCGCGCCCGAGAGCGTGGTCGAGATGAGTTTGAGGCGGAGCGTCGGCACGCCCGAGGCCTCGGCCGACATCTCGTCGTCGCGGATCGTGGCGAGGCCGTAGCCCAGGGTCGAATGCTCGATCGTGCGCGCGATCGCGATCGAGAGCCCCGCCAGGATCAGCATGATCAGGAAGAGATACTGGATGTAGCTGCCGATCAAAGGCGCGGTCTGCGGCCGGATGATATAGACGCCGCGCGAGCCGCCGACATAGTCCCAGTTGGTGATGAGGGTCTGCAGCACGACCGCGAGCGCGAGCGTCGAGATGGCGAAGAAGACGCCGCGCAAGCGCAGCGTGAGATAGCCCATGCCGAGCCCGAGAAGGCCGGCCAGCACGCCGCCCGCCAGGATCAGCACGGGAATGGGCGGCCCCCACAATTTATGCAGCACGACCGAGCAATAGGCGCCAATGGCGAGAAAGGCGGCGGTGCCGAAGTTGAGGTAGCCGGTGTAGCCGCCGAGGATGTTCCATGCCGTCGACAGCACGATGTATTGCAGCACGAGATATGACGCGAAGAAGAAGTAATCGTTGCTGACGAGGCGCGAGAGCGCGAACACCACGGCCACGGTGACGGCGGTGAGGATCCAGAATGTGCCGGTCTTCATCTAGCGACCCATGATCCCGGTCGGGCGGAATCCCAACGTCAGCAGCAGGAACCCGAAGGCCACGGCCGGCGACCACGAAGGGCCATAGAAGGTCGCGGTGATGTTCTCGGCAATGCCGATGAGGATCGCCGCCGTGAACATGCCGGGGAAGCTTCCCATGCCGCCCAGCACGCAGATCGCAAAGACGCGCCCGATATAGTCGCGCCCGATCGACGGCTCGACCGGCTGAATGATGATGAGGCACGATCCGGCGAGCGCGGCGGTCGCGATCGAGATCGAGAACGCGATCCGCTTGATGTGCGTCGGATTGACCGACATGAGACGGAGCGCACCCGAATCCTGCGGCACGGCGAGGATCGCGCGGCCAAGGAACGTGCGCGACAGAAAGAGCTGAAGGATCGCGACGAGAACCACGGACACGGCTGCCGGCACGAGCATCCTGAGCGGCAGGTCGACCTCGCCCAGATGCAGGCTCGGGCCGATATAGGGCGCCTCGACGAAGCGGTAATCGACGCCGAAGATGAGGATGAGCGCCACCTCGGTGATGAACAGAAGCCCGAAGAAGAAGGCGAGGCCGCGCAAGCCTTCCTCGCCGCGCCGCTCGAACGACCAGTAATAGGTCTCGTAGATGAGCCAGCCCAGCAGCAGGAAGCCGGGGATCACGAGCACGCCCGCCAGGATCGGATCGATGCCGAAATTGGAGTTGAGGATATAGGCGGTGAAGGAGCCGAGGATGATGAAGGCGGGATGCGCGAGGTTGCCGATGTCGAGCATGCCGAACGAGATGGCGATGCCGACCGTGACCGCAGCATAGAAGCCGCCGAGCAGGATACCGGATGCCACGGCGTTGAGCAGGAGATCTGTCATATGATGGCGGCGGTGCGGCTCAGCGGAGCGCGGGCGCGCCGGCCCGGGCCCCGGGCGGTCGAAGAACGAGGCGGTGCCCGCATCGGATGGTCGCTCCCTGATCCGCGCCCCAGGTTGAATGCCCCGGAGCCAGTTATCGCTCGCGTCTTACTAGCCTTGATCGTGGCGCGGTGCAATTGCCCTGTAGCGGCCCTCGCGGCGGCGCGTACACGAGCAGCGAATGCCCCGCAAGCACTGCAACCGTGATGCGCTCATATGGAAACCCGCAGCAACCGCGCTCACGCCGTTCACAAGATGTAGAAGCGCGCGGAACCGGACACAGTATTGCTTGTTTGCTGAAAGACCGCGGATTGTTGGCTCGCGACCATTGGTACAATTCAACGCGCATTTTATGCTTAATTCGCGAAATTCGTTTGCTCCCGATTTCCGCCACTCATAGACTGTGGCAGTTTGATTTCCGCGGTCAGAGCAAAAGGGAGGCCGGCATGCGGATCTACACCGTGACAAGCGACGGCACGCCCGCGGCAGTCGTGCGCGCGGACAATCCTGCCGACGCGATCGACACCGCACGCGCGCTTGCAGCGCCGGTCGCGCTGGAGGGGCACCTCGCCGTGCGCGACCCCAACGACAGCGAGATGGTGAGCTGGCTCGAGCGGCGCGACGACCACGTGCTGCCGGCGTTCGCTGCCGAAAAGGCTGCATGAGGACTCTCGGATGACGGAAGCGCTCCTCGAGACCGACGAGGCGGAAAGGATCGCCGGCGACCTTGCCGCGAAGTATGGCGAAGATGCGATCGGCTTTGTGCGCGCGCGCGCCGATCGCGCGCAGGAAATCGGCGACGAGCTCGCCTGGAATGCTTGGCAGGCCGTGCTCGATGCCACGGAATCCCTGCTCGCGCGGCGCGAGGACGATTAGCGCCGCGCATCGTTGACGCGCCCGCCCGCAACGAATAGCGTTCCGGGCATGGCGCAGTACCAAACCCTCCTGACCGAACGGATCGAGCCGGCGGTTCTGCGCGTCACGCTCAACCGCCCGCAGGCGGCCAACGCGCTCAACACCGAAATGGGGCGCGAGCTCCTTTCGCTGTGGAGCGCCCTCGCGGATGCGAGCGACATACGCTGCGTCGTGCTGACCGGCGCGGGGACCCGCGCCTTCTGCGGCGGCGCCGACCTGAAGGAGCGTCAGGGCATGAGCGATGCCGACTGGCAGGCGCAGCACATCATCTTCGAGCGTCACTACTGGGCGCTTCTCGATGTGCCGATGCCGGTCATCGCCGCCGTCAACGGCCATGCCTATGCCGGCGGGCTCGAGATGATCCTCGCGTGCGATTTCGCTTACGCCGTGCCGGGCGCGCGCTTCGCCTTGACCGAGACGACGCTCGGCATCATGCCGGGCGCAGGCGGCACGCAGCTTCTGCCGCGCGCGGTGGGCGAACGCCGCGCCAAGGAGATGATCCTGACGGGCCGCCCCTTCACGGCCGAGGAAGCGCAGGAGTGGGGCCTCGTCAACCGGCTGGTCGCGCCCGAGGCACTCATGGATGCGAGCCTCGCCACCGCGGCGCAGATTGCCGAGAACGCGCCTTTGGCGGTGCGCCAGGCGAAGAAGTCGATCCACACCGGCCTGCAGATGGATCTGAAGAACGCGTTTCTGTTCGAGATCGAGGCTTATAACCGGCTCGTCCCGACCGAGGACCGGCGCGAAGGCATCACTGCCTTCAACGAGAAGCGGAAGCCCCGCTTCACGGGGCGCTGAGCGATGAGCGAGACCGCGCTGCCGCTGGGCGAGGATTTCGCCGAGATTCGCGCCGCCGTGCGCCGCATCTGCGAGGGCTTTCCCGGCGCCTATTGGCGCGAGCGCGAGGCGAAGTCGGAATATCCGGAAGCCTTCGTCTCCGCGCTGACCAAGGCGGGTTATCTCGGCGTGCTCATTCCCGAGCACTACGGCGGGTCGGGCCTGCCGCTTCGCGCTGCCTCGGTGATGCTCGAGGAGATCCACGGCGCGGGGTGCAACGCCGGCGCCTGCCACGCGCAGATGTACATCATGGGAACGCTGCTCAGGCACGGCAGTGCGGCACAAAAGGAGCGCTATCTGCCGAAGATCGCGTCGGGCGAGCTCAGGCTCCAGGCGTTCGGCGTGACCGAGCCGACGACCGGCTCCGACACGACGCAGTTGAAGACGCGCGCGGAGCGGCGCGGCAACGATCGCTTCGTTGTGCGCGGGCAGAAGGTGTGGACCTCGCGCGCGCGGCAGTCGGACCTGATGCTTCTTCTCGCGCGCACCACGCCTGCGGAGGAAGTGAAGCGGCGCGGCGACGGGCTTTCGGTGTTCATCGTCGATCTCAACGAAGCGCGCGGCAAGGGCGTCGAGATCCGCCCGCTCGACGCGATGATCAACCACAACACCAACGAGATCTTCTTCGACGATCTCGAAGTCCCGGCCGAGAACCTCGTCGGCGAAGAAGGCAAGGGCTTCCGCTACATCCTCGACGGCATGAACGCCGAGCGCATCCTCATCGCATCGGAGGCGCTGGGCGACGCGCGCTGGTTCGTGCGCACCGCCGTCGCTTATGCCGGCAGCCGCGTGGTGTTCGGGCGCCCCATTGGGCAGAACCAGGGCGTGGCATTTCCGATCGCCAAGGCGCACGCCGAGACCGAGGCGGCCGACCTCATGGTGCGGAAGGCCGCGGCACTCTTCGACGCGGGCGCGCCGTGCGGGCCCGAGGCCAACATGGCGAAGCTTCTCGCCGCCGACGCGTCATGGCATGCCGGCGAGGCCTGCTTTCAGACGCATGGCGGATTTGCCTTCGCGCGCGAGTACGACGTCGAGCGCAAATGGCGCGAGACACGGCTGTTCCAGACTGCGCCCATCTCGACGAACCTCGTCCTGGCATATATCGCCGAGCACGTGTTGGGCTTGCCGCGGTCCTACTGAACGAGGCAATATCGCCGGCACCCCGCCAAATCCTGGAGACAGAAATGGCCGATCCGATTCCCGCACAAAAGAGCCCCTACGGCGTCCAGGTCGAGGCCGGACAGCGCTATGTCTGGTGCGCCTGCGGGCGCAGCAAGTCGCAGCCCTTCTGCGACGGGACGCACAAGGATTTCGGGCTCCGGCCGGTCCCGTTCGTCGCCGAGAAGACCGAGCAGGCATGGCTCTGCGGCTGCAAGGCAAGCGGCAACAAGCCGTTCTGCGACGGCTCCCACAAGAAAGTCCCATGACGCCGCGGCTTGCACTTCTCTTGATCGTGCCGCTGGTGGCGCTCGCGCCAAACCTCTCGAGCGCGGCCGATCAGCGGGATTTTCCCGACGCGCAGATGATGCAACAGTTCGCCGAGGCACAGCGGCTCGCGCGGCAGGCGGGCGAGGACATGGTCCGAGCAATGGATGCGCTCGCCCGCGCCGTGCCACGCTACGGCATGCCGTACCTCGATCGCGACGGCAACATCGTCATCCCGCGCGTGCCGCGCGGGACGCCTGTCCCGGACGAGGGTCCGTCCGGCTCGCTCTAGGCGGCCGCTATTTGAGGCGGTCGCGGATCGCGTCGAGCCCGGCCTTGGCGCAGGCATCGTCGAGATTGCCGCCGGGCGCGCCCGCGGCGCCGATCGCACCTACCACCTCGTCGCCGACCTTGATGACGACCCCACCCTGGAACAGCAGCAGGTGCGGCAGCTTCGAGGTGAGCGTCGCGAGCGTCGTGGTCTTGGCGCGCTCGACGAGAGGGCCGGTGTCGCTCTTGAAAGTGACGGCCGTGTAGGCCTTGTCATGCGCGCTGTCGATGGTGTGGATGCCGGCGTTGTCGCCGCGCAGGCTCGCCTGCGTCACGCCGTCGACATCGACCAGCACCGCCGTCTCGGCATAGTGATCCTTGGCGCAGCTCGCGACCGCGGCGCCGACCGCCTCGTTGGCGAGCGCCGCCGAAATCCGGTGCGTCGGCAGCAGATCGGCGGCAAAGGCGGACGTGGCAACGGCGAGTGCCAACGGCACGGCGGCAGTGGCGGCAAAGCGGATCATCCTGTCCTCCCGGGTCTCTTGCGGCACCATGATCACCCTGCCTTAATGGCGGCGCAACATGGCCCGGGCCCGCCTTCTCGCCCCGATCCTCGCACTCGCCGCCGCGGCGCTGCTCCTGGCGGCGCGCCCGCAAGGCGATGAGAAGGAAGGACCCGCCTCCCTTGCCGGCCAGTTCCTCATTGCGGCGCCCGACATGGGCGACCCGCGCTTTGCCGAGACCGTCATCCTCATGGTGCATCACGACGAGACCGGCGCGTTCGGCATCGTCATCAACCGCCCGGTCGAGACGCGCTCTCTCGCGAGCCTGCTCGAGGCGCTCGGCGACAAAGACCCGTCGGCCAAGGGCGACGTGCAGATCTATGCCGGCGGGCCGGTCGAGCCGGCGATCGGTTTCGTCGTCCACAGCGCCGAGTACCGCCGCGCCGGCACCCTCGCGATCGACGGCCAGGTCGCCGTCACCTCGAACCCCGAGGTGCTGCGCGACATGGGCGCCGGCAAGGGTCCAGCCCAGTCGCTAGTGGCGTTCGGCTATGCCGGCTGGGGCCCCGGCCAGCTCGAGAACGAGCTGGCGCAGCACGCCTGGTTCACCGAGCCCGAGGACCCGAAGCTGGTGTTCGACCCCGACCGCGCCGACCTGTGGAAGAAGGCGCTCGACCGTCGCGACCGGGCACTTTAGATATAACTTGCTGATATAGCTTGAATATTCGAATTAGGTTCGTTCCGTAGTTTTGCGCACGGGCGGGCGGAGTTGGCGGCGGCTCCCCGGGGTCAAGCCGGTGCCGCCGCCCATGACCGAGCCCAGCTTATGCGGCTGCGCGCTGCGCCACCGGATGCTCGATGCGCGAACCGACGACGAGCCGGTTCCAGGCATTGATGGTGACGATGAGAAGCGAGAGGTTGACGATCTCGGCCTCTGAGAAATGGCGGCGCAGCTCGTCGTAGACGTCGTCGGGTGCCCCTGTCTCGGCGATGAGGGTGAGCGCCTCGGTCCAGGCGAGCGCCGCGCGCTCGCGCGCGCTGTAGGCCGGCGAGTGCCGCCAGCCGTCGAGCACGTAAAGCTTCTGCTCGCTCACGCCTTCCTTGCGCGCGTCCTTCGAATGCATGTCGAGGCAGTAGGCGCAACCGTTGATTTGCGAGGCGCGCATGCGCAGGAGATCGGCGAGCGCCGGATCGATGCCGCACTCGCGGACATATTTCTCGAGCGTCAGCATCGCATTGTAGGCGCCGGGCGCAACCTTCTTGGGATCGAGTCTGGGAGTCATCGTGCAGTCTCCTTGCAACGAACGAAGGAGAACGCCGCTCGCGCGCGATGGTGCCGCTCGTGCGTCATATGACCCCGCCCGCCTTGGCATTTCTCGCATGGCCGCGATTCGCTATACTCGGGCGGCGTCGCGAGGAGGCATGAGATGAGTGACAGCGCCACCACTCTCGAGCGCGCGCCGAGCGCGCCTCGGCTTGCCGCGGTCGAGGCCGAGCTCAACTATCTCGCGCCGATGGCCGAGCGCGCGCGCAACTACGCTTACGAGCCGCCGGCCGGCATCCCGCGCACCAACACGACGCCCGACCCGCACCGCATGACGATCCGCGACATGCGGCCCATTCTCGCGGGCGCTTCGCTCGACACGGAAGGTTTCGCCGTGGCGCGCCGCAAGAGCGAGGTGCGCGACTTCTTCGACGACGCCGAGGTGCGGGCGCGCTACTACCCCGAGGCGGAAGCGCTTCTCAAAGACCAGACGGGCGCCGACCGCATCTTCGTCTTCGATCACATCTCGCGCCGCCACATCCCCGGCTCCGACGGGCGCACGCCCGGCGAGCCGCGCCAGCCGGTGCGCCGCGTCCATATCGATCACACTGCGAAATCGGGGCCGCAGCGCGTGCGCGATCTCCTGCCCGCGGACGCGGAGCAGCTACTGAAGGGCCGGGTGCAGATCATCAATCTGTGGCGGCCCATCCGCGGGCCGCTTCAGGACACGCCGCTCGGCGTGTGCGATGCAGGGAGCGTCATGCCCGCCGATCTCGTTCCGACCGATCTCGTCTATCACGACCGCGTCGGCGAGACCTATTCGGTGAGCTTCAATCCCGCCCATCGCTGGTATTACGTGCCGGAGATGACGGCGGACGAGGCGCTCTTCATCAAGTGCTTCGACAGCAAGATGGACGGCCGCGCCCGCTTCACGCCGCACAGCGCCTTCACCGATCCGACGACGCCAGCCAATGCGCGGCCGCGCGAGAGCATCGAGCTCCGCGCGTTCGTGTTCCATTACGCCTGAGGCTCAGCGTTTCCTTCCTTGCGGCATTCGCTTCGCCACATCGAAGGCCGAGCAAAAAATGCAGGATGATCGGCACGACCGCCAGGAAAGAGACGCACCCAATGGAGAGGGCCCGCATCCCGCAAATGACCGGACGCGGAATGAAAGGGCGGGATTGGAAACCCTTATCGGCGAAATCCTGAGCGAGGAAGATCACCAAGTCGCCCAGCGCAAACTCGGCGCGGCGCAACTTAGGATAGCCAAGAGCCTCAATCGGATCACCGCCGTGGGCGCAATCGTCGGTGCGGTCAGTTCCCTTGGCATCATAGGTTCTCTGGTCATCACCAAGATTTCCGCGGACGACGCACACATGGCGCTGGTTGCTGCCAATCGAGCCTGGATCAGTCCGGTCAGTGCAATGCTCGGCGCACTACCGAGCGCTCCGCCGACCGAGGCCATAACTGTTCCGGTCCCATTCCGCAACACCGGCCGTGAACCAGCAACAGACGCCTCGATCGTCGGAGGCAGCGATAGCATCTCAACCGACGCAACCTACGACCAGATTCACGCCAAGGAACGCGCTTTCGAGGATTACTGCTTCTCCATTTCCAGCACGAAGCGCGACGCTTCCGCCGTATCCGTCGTGATTTTTCCGGAAGGCAGTGCCACGAACGATTACGGCGGATCGATCACGATAAAACCCGACGTCATCGATTGGGACGTTGTTTACGGAAGAAAATACCTCTTCTTGCACGCGTGCGTCGTGTACCAGACCTTCGGTAACGTCCGGCACACCTCTGTTTGCTACTACGCGCAGGCCGGCAAAACCGTTGGCAGCTTGCCCTTCTGCGATCAGGGAAACAGGGCAGACTGATCGTCAGCTGGGGTTCTTCCGCGGGCTGCCCCCTCGCCAGCTTAGGGGCGCGAAGATCTGTTGAGCGCCACGGCGGCGCGGATGAGCGCCTTGAAGGCGGTGCCATTCAACTTATCCGTCTCGTGGAGATCAATCGCGCGTCTGACGTTCCCATCAAGGCTCGAATTGAAGAGCCGCGATGGGTCACTGAGCGATGCGCCCTTGGCGAAGGTCAGCTTGACGACGCTCTTGTAGGTCTCGCCGGTGCAGATGATCCCGTGGTGAGACCACACCGGAACGCCGCGCCATTTCCATTCTTCCGCGACGTCGGGGTCCGCCTCTTTGATGAGGGCGCGAACATAGGCGAGCATCTTGCCGCGCCAGTCGCCCAGCTCCTCGATCCGCGCGTCGATCAGGCGCGAAGGGGACGCGCTCTTCGATGGTGCGCTCTTCTTCATATTGGTCGCGGCTCCTCGCCCGCTCCCGCCCGCTTGGCCTCGTCGATGTTAACGCCGCGATCCCGGGGAACGGAATTTCCGCTTGACGGTTAGACCGACTAGTCGGTATAAACGATTCCATGAGCGACGCCCCCACCCTCACCCGCACAATGCCGCCGGCACGGCAGAAGCTCCTGGACGCGGCTGTGGCCGTGATCCGGGAGAAAGGTTATGCGGCGACGACAGTCGATGAGCTGTGCGCGCGCGCCGGCGTCGCCAAGGGCTCGTTCTTTCATCACTTCAAGGACAAGGAAGCGCTCGGTGTCGCAGCGGCGGATTACTGGTCGGAGATGACCGGCGCCTTCTTCGCGGCCGCCCCTTATCACAAGCACAAGGATCCGCTTGATCGGGTGCTCGGCTATATCGATTTCCGCCGCTCCATCCTCAAAGGCGACGTGCCGGAATTCACCTGTCTCGTCGGCACGATGGTACAGGAGGTTTACGAGACCAACCCGGCGATCCGCGCGGCCTGCGACGCCAGCATCAGCGGCCATGTCGAGAAGGTCGAGGCCGACATCGCCGCAGCGATGAAGCTTCACGACATTCGCGCGAAATGGACGGCGAAGAGCCTCGCGATGCACACCCAGGCCGTGCTGCAGGGCGCCTACGTCCTCGCCAAGGCCAAGAACGGCGCCGAGATCGCCATCTCCAGCATCGATCATCTGCATCGCTACGTAGAACTTTTGTTTGAGCCCCCGACGCGAAAAGAAAGGAAAGCGTCATGACATCGAACGGTACCTACGTCGCCGTCTTTCTCGGCAGCAAGAGCAGCCCCCGCATGGCGCAGTGGATGGCGCTTCCCGAAGCGGAGCGCAAAGCCAAGGAGCAGCAGGGGATGGCCGCGTGGAACGGCTGGATGGAACAACACCAGGCCGCGATCGTTGGCGTCGGCGGCCCGCTGGGCAAAACGAAGCGCGTATCCGGCACAGGCATCGAAGACGCAACCAACATGCTGAGCGCCTACACCATCGTGCGCGCCGAGTCGCACGAGGCGGCGGCCAAGCTCTTCGAGAGCCACCCGTTCTTCGCGATCTTCCCCGGCGAAGCGGTGGAGATCATGCCGGTCATGCCGGTGCCCGGGCGCTGATCGGGAAGTCGCGCCGCGTCACACCAAGGGAGAGCAACATGCCCAACACCGTCCGCCTTCATCGCGTGCTCGCCACCAAGCCGGAGAAGATCTATCGCGCCTTCCTCGAGCCTGACGCGATGGCGAAATGGCTGCCGCCCAATGGCTTCGCCGGAACCGTGCACCATTCGGAGCCGCATGTCGGCGGCACCTTCCGCATGTCGTTCCGCAACTTCACCACGGGGGAAGCCCATTCCTTCGCCGGCGAGTATCTCGAGCTCGTGCCCCACGAGCGCATCCGTTACACGGACAGGTTCGACGACCCCAATCTCCCCGGCACGATCCACGTGACGGTGACGCTCAAGAAAGTCTCGGTCGGAACGGAGATCAACATCGTGCAGGAGGGCTTGCCCGACGTCATTCCGGTCGAGGCGTGCTATCTCGGCTGGCAGCAGTCGCTGAAGAATCTCGCGCGGCTCGTCGAACCCGAGATCAATCAGTAAAACGAGAAGCACGAAGGAGGACGACCATGGCAACCGATCTCACGCCCTATCTCGGCTTCGACGGCCAGTGCGAAGAGGCGTTCAAGCGCTATGAGAAAGTGCTCGGCGGCAAGATCCTTGCGATGATGCGCTATTCCGAAGCGCCTCCAGGCTCGGGCGTGCCGCAAAACCCCGACACCGCCAATCGGATCATGCATGCACGGCTCAAGGTGGGTGACCGCACACTGATGGGCGGCGACGGTCCGCAGGGCCGGCAGCCGCAGGGCTTCTGCGTCGCCATCACGCTCGACGAGCCCGGCGAGGCCGACCGCATCTTCAAAGCGCTCGCCGAAGGCGGCACGGTGAGCATGCCCATCGGCGAGACGTTTTGGGCACACCGCTTCGGCATGCTCACCGACAAGTTCGGCATTCCCTGGATGGTGAACTGCGAAAAAACGTGATCGCCCCGGAGATGAGCCGCAGCGACGCGCGGGACGGACCGGACTCAGCGCCGGCCCGTTCCGAGGTCGTCGGAATAGCCGGCCTTGACGCGCGGCCACTGCACGATGGGGCGCCCGTCGATGCGGTAACTGTGCTCGCCCTCCCCCCACCGCGGCCAGCCGGCCGGCGAGTCCTCCCATTTCTCCTGCCGGCCGTAGACCGTCAAGTCGAGCAAGCGATAGCTGTTGTCCATTACCTCGACGCCGCGGCTCGTCGTCCACCAGGTCTCGAACACCTTGGCGTCGCGCCGGAGATAGCAGACGATGTGCATCCGGCCGATGCGCCGCCCGACGAGGAGCGTCTCGAGCGAGCTTCGCGGCGCCGAATACCACGGCATGTCCCAGCCCATGAAGGCGCGGTAGCGCGCGCTCTCCTCGTAGGGGCCTTGGCAGAGCGTGGCGTAGGTGACATCGCGAGAATGAATGAACGAAAGCTCGCGCACCTGCGAGGTGTAGAAGGTGCAGCCCTCGCATTGCTCCGGCGCAGGGCGGCCGGCATGCCACATGAAATAATAGGCGATGAGCATGCGGCGCCCCTCGAAGACGTCGAGCAGCGTCGCCGCCCCGTGTTCGCCGATGAGCGGCGTCGCGCCATCGACCTCGACCATGGGAAGCCGCCGGCGCGCCGCCGCAATAGCGTCGCCTTCTCTCGTGTGCGCCTTCTCCCGGACCCGCAAAGCATCGAGTTCCGCCTGGAAGGTGCTCCGGTCGACGATCCTGGGCGCTCCGAGCCCGTCGCTCGTTATGTCGTTCATCGGTCCCTCCCGTGCTGCAAACCGCGTCGTGACGCTTAGGGCGCGAAACAACGGCGCTCGCCCATCGTTCCGTGCTGCAATGGACCTCGCCGCGGGCCGGGGCAAGCAAGATATCGGCGATACCTTAGTCCAATAGGCCGCTTGGCTCGGCGTGGCCATTGTTGATCGCGATCGCCCTTTGCGAAAACTTTAGGCTGGTCGTAATCCGGAGGTGGAGCATGGCCGACGCAATCGATCTCAGCCGCCGACGTTTCGTTGGGACTGCCGCCGCCACGGTGGCGGCGTTGCAACTGGCTGCGATCCGATCGGCGGACGCGAGTACCGATGAGGACGCGGCTGCGAACCTTTCGGCGCCACCCTCCTTCACAACGATCAAACAGATCAAAGCAGGCGACCTGGATGTCGGCTATGTGGACGAGGGTCCGAGCGACGGCCGTCCTGTCATCCTGCTTCACGGATGGCCATACGACATATACAGCTTCTTTGACGTGACACCTTTGCTGACGTCGAAAGGTTACAGGGTCATCATTCCCTATTTGCGCGGTTACGGATCGACACGGTTTCTCTCCGATCGCGCAGTTCGCAACGGAGAACCCGCAGCGGTCGCTTCGGACATGATCTCCTTCATGGATGCGCTCAGCATCGAACGCGCGATCCTTGGCGGCTTTGATTGGGGTGGGCGCACCGCCAATATCGTCGCGGCCTTGCAGCCGGAGCGCTGCAAGGCAATGGTCTCGGTCAGCGGCTATCTCATCGGCAGCCAGGCAGACGGGAAGAACCCCCTGCCGCCGAGCGCAGAGTACCAGTGGTGGTACCAATTCTATTTTGCGACAGAGCGCGGTCGCGAAGGTTATGACAAGCACCGGCGCGAGTTTGCCAGGCTGATTTGGCAGCTCGCCTCGCCTAAATGGCATTTCGACAATGCGACCTTCGAGCGCAGCGCGGCAGCCTTCGACAATGCGGATCATGTCGACGTCGTCATTCACAATTACCGTTGGCGGCTTGGTCTGGCCCGAGGGGAGCCCCAATATGAGGCATGGGAAACTAAGCTCGCGCTCGCTCCGGACATCACTGTTCCGACCATTACTCTGGAAGGCGACGCGAACGGCGCGCCGCACCCCGATCCCGGCGCCTACGCCCACAAGTTCATCGGCAAATACGAGCACAGAACCATCAGCGGCGGCATCGGACACAACCTGCCGCAGGAAGCGCCAAAGGCGTTCGCGGATGCGATTTCTGACGTCGATCGCCTCCAGGCTTAGCCGCACCCGACCGTTTCGGCGTGATCCCCGTCAACGAGCATTTGGCGTGATTCGAGGGTTTATTGGCATACCCGCCAAAAGCCGCGGCCCCACATACGTGAGGCACTCAGCCGCAATTGAGGGTGGCTCACATGACAAACTTCGCAGTTCACACACTCGAATCCTCACCCGAGGGTTCGAAACCGGCGCTGCAGCAACTGCAGGCGACATTCGGCATGATCCCGAACATCGTCGGGGCGATGGCGACCTCACCGGTTCTGATCAACAGCCTCGTCGGCCTGTTCGGGCATGTGCATGGCGGCAGCTTTACGGAAGCGCAGGTCCAGACCGTGCTGCTCACCGACGCGGTCACCAACGCGAGCGCATGGGCCGTCGCGTTCCACACGGCTCTGGCACTCAAGGAGGGGATCGATCCCGCGGATGTAGAGGCCATTCGCGAGGGTCGCTTACCCAAGGACGGCAAGCTCGCCGCTCTGTCCGCGCTGGCCCGAAGGCTGATCGAAAAGCGCGGGCGGCTTGAAGACGAGGACGTCGACCGCTTCCTCGCGGCCGGCTTCGGCAAAGACCATGTCCTCGAGGTCATCGCCATCGTCGCCGCGTCCACGATCACGAACTACACCGGCAGCGTCACGAAAACACCGCTGGAGGCGATGTTTCAGCCCCACGCCTGGACCGGTTAATGGCGCCTCGATCGCCATCTCCGATCCGCGGCATGGCTAATGTGAAAAGTCGCGGCTTCAGCCCTCTGCCCTAGTCTGGCTTAAAGCCCGCTCGCTTTACCCAGTATTCCCACAACCGACCCAGGGCCTTTGGATTGAACATCAGCTCAGCCATCTTCGTAACTTCACCGCTGCGAAGATGGCGCGGATCACGGCCATCCTGGGTCATAGTCAGGAGCCGCGACCGCATTTGTAGTTCGGCGTTGGTCATCAGACTGATGGAAACCAGAACGGCTCGCTTGAGTGTGGCTTCGGCGATCACGGCACCGTGGCAAGCCAGCAGACAGCAACGACATTGCCCAAGCCGCTTGGTCATTGCAGCCGCGTGAGCAGCATTGACGATAAGCAGTCCATCTTCATCGGGAAAATCGTCGCGAATATCCCAGATCGGCACCTCTACGCCGATTGCCGCACCCATGACCCACACGGGTCTGATCGGCGTCGCTGTTGCCGCGAACGGTATCAACTCTGCAGCATGGTTGTGGCAGACGGCATTCACCTCCGGTCGCGCCTTATAGACTGAACTGTGGATCCACCGCTCGGCAAAAAGGTCCCGCCCGCTTTGGTCAACAGGGTTGCAGTCGAGATCAAATTCCAGAATATCATCGTCCGTCACCAGTTCAGGGCTGCGCGAGCAGGACAGCAAGAAACGATCTGGCCTTTCCGGGTGGCGCACACTGACATGCCCCAGGGCATCCACGACCCCTTCGCGCGCGAGAATGCGATTGGCAATCACGAGCTCACGGATCGCATTCGTCAAAACTTCGCTGCGGCCGCCCATGGTGCAACGCTCAACTATTCGAACGAGAGCGAATCATGCCGCAGCGCTCCAAACGTTGTGGTAGGCGGCAATCCACCACGAACCTGCTTCCTTGACGAGGACTAGCAGCAGGCAGGTATGCAATGTGCCATCCGGGTCCGCTGAAACACCAGGTGGCTTCATCCGGTAGCCTGACAAGCCCACGTCGACGTCGATAACCGCAACATCCGGACGAACAAAGCGTAAAAGTCGCGGTGTCAAGTTGAGCGTCGTTCCCTTAAACGGGCCGGCAAAGACTTCGGCGTGCCGCCGAATAAACTCCTCACGCCCGACATGAAAGGTGCCGTTGACGTTTGTAAACGTTCCGTCGGCGCGATAGCGGGCGCCGAACACATCCGCGTCGCCGCGATTCCAGGCGTCACACAGCTCACTCGCAAGTTGCTGAATTGCTGCCTCGTCCGCAGTCATTATGGCTGCCCCCAAAGCTGCCGGGAAATCCAATGTTAGCGAAACGCTTCGCGACGTTGCAAAACGCATACGACTGCGCTCAATCCTCCGGACGGTCGATGTCGCAATTGGGTCAACTGCGTCATTGCCCCAAGCACGGCGATTTATCGAAGACCATCGGGATGAACGAGAACTATCGCTTCTTCTCCGTATCCCCTGGCTATCCGAAACACGCCCTATTTTACTCCCCCTCACTCCCACTCGATCGTGCCGGGCGGCTTCGAGGTCACGTCGTAGACGACGCGGTTGATGCCTTTCACCTCGTTGATGATGCGCGTCGCCGTGCGCGCGAGGAACTCGTGCGGGAAGGCAAAGGACTCCGCCGTCATGCCGTCGGTCGAGGTGACGGCGCGCAGCGCGCACACATAATCATAGGAGCGGCTGTCGCCCATGACGCCGACGGTGCGCACCGGCAGCAGCACGGCAAAGGCCTGCCAGATCGCGTCGTAAAGTCCGGCGAGCCTGATCTCCTCAAGATAGATCGCATCGGCCTTGCGCAGGATGTCGAGCTTCTCGCGCGTGATCGCGCCGGGAATGCGGATGGCGAGGCCGGGCCCGGGGAACGGATGGCGCCGCACCAGGCTTTCGGGCAATCCCAATTCGCGGCCAAGCTCACGCACCTCGTCCTTGAAGAGCTCGCGCAAGGGCTCGACGAGCTTCATCTTCATGCGCGCGGGCAGCCCGCCCACATTGTGATGCGACTTGATCGTGACTGATGGGCCGCCCGAGAAGCTCACGGATTCGATCACGTCGGGATAGAGCGTGCCTTGCGCCAGGAACTCGGCGCCGCCGAGTTTCTTTGCTTCCTCGTCGAACACGTCGATGAAGGTGGCACCGATGGCTTTTCGCTTCTCCTCGGGATCGGTGACGCCGTCGAGCTTCTTCAAGAACAGGTCCGACGCGTCGCGATGAACGAGCGGGATGTTGTAGTGGTCGCGGAAGAGACGCACGACCTCTTCAGCCTCGCCCAAACGCAAAAGCCCGGTATCGACGAAGATGCAAGTGAGCGCCGGCCTCAGCGCCTCGTGCAGCAGCACGGCGACGACAGAGGAATCAACGCCGCCCGAAAGGCCGCACACGACGCGCGCGCTGCCGACTTGGCGGCGCACGCGTTCGATTTCGGCGACGCGGAATTGCGCCATGCTCCAATCGCCGGCCGCGCCCGCGACACGCTGCGTGAAGTTCTTCAGCAGCTCCGCGCCCTGCGGCGTGTGCACGACCTCGGGATGGAACATGAGGCCATAGAATTTGCGGCGGTCGTCGGCGATGGCCGCAAACGGCGCGCCTTCGCTGACGGCGACGGCGGTGAAGCCCGGCGGCAGGCGCGTGATGCGGTCGCCGTGGCTCATCCACACTTGCTCGCGGGCGCCCTTGGCCCAGAGGCCCTGAAAGAGCGCGCACTCGCCCGTCACCTCGACGAAGGCACGGCCGAACTCGCGATGCGAGGATGCCTCGACCGCGCCGCCCAACTGCGCCGCCATCGCCATCTGCCCATAACAGATGCCCAGGACCGGCACGCCCAGCGTGAAGACAACATCGGGCGCGCGCGGCGTTCCCGCCTCGTGCACCGACGCAGGCCCGCCCGAGAGGATGATCGCCTTCGGGCCAAAGGCGCGCAAGCGCTCCTCGCTCATGGCGAAGGGATGGATCTCGCAATAGACGCCGCTCTCGCGCACGCGCCGGGCGATCAATTGCGTCACCTGGCTGCCGAAATCGAGGATCAGCACGCGGTCGGTCATGGCGCATCATCGGCGGCGGGCGGATTCGTTGCAAGCGGCGCCCGCTCCATCACGGCGACGAAGAACCCGTCTGTACCGTGGCGCGCCGGCGAGAGACGCAGCATCTCGGCGCGCGTCGGCGCGGTGCCGCCCACCGCCTCGCCCCAGACCGATGAAATGGGAAGAAGCCCGAAGTCCGCGTGCGCGGCAAGGAAGCGCGCGACCTGCTCCTCGTTCTCGTCGGCAAGGAGCGAGCAGGTGACATAGATGAGACGCCCGCCCGGCCGCACGAGGCGGCAGGCGCTCGCGAGAATATCGGCCTGGAGCGCGGTCAGCTCGGCAAGGTCTTCCGGCTTGAGCCGCCATTTGGCGTCGGGATTGCGGCGCCAAGTCCCGGTGCCGGTGCAGGGCGCATCGACAAGCACGCGGTCGAAGCCCGCGGCGTGGCGCTTCACCCACGGATCGTGCGCGGACGACAACACGCGCCGCTGCACGATGCTGGCGCCGGAACGACGCACGCGCTCGGTCGCGCGCTCGAGCCGGCGGGCCGAGATGTCGCACGCGACGAGGTGGCCGCGATTGCCCATGCTCGCCGCGAGCGCCAAGGTCTTGCCGCCGGCGCCGGCGCAGAAATCGACGACGCGCATGCCGGGCCGCGCCTCGACAAGAAGGGACGCGAGCTGCGAGCCTTCGTCCTGTACCTCGACGTGGCCTTGGCGGAACGTATCGAGCTTGCCCAGCGGCACGCGCGCGAAGAGCCGCAGGCCGAGCGGCGACAGCTTTGTGCGCGCGGCCTCGATCCCCTCGCGCGCGAGCGCCGCGCGCACCGCCTCGCGCTCGGATTTGATCGTGTTGACGCGAAGGTCCAAGGCCGCAGGCTCGAGCTGCGCCGCCATCTCGCGCGCGAGATCGCGGCCGAGCGAGGCTTCGAGCGCGGGCTCGAGCCAGGCGGGATAGTTGCCGCGCACGGAAGCCGGCATGGCGCGATCGGCGAGCGGCTTGCCCTCGGCGGCTTCGGCAAACCGCCGCTCGGCCGCATCGAGCCGCGCAGGCCTAAAGCGATCGCCGTCCCAGTCGCGCGCGATTTGCGCTGCGCTCCGCTCCTCGATGAGCAGCAACGCCGCGAGCACGCGGATGCGCGCTGACGGCTCGACCCCCGGCACCTCGCGCGCGAGCCACCAGTCGAGCGATGCACGGAAGCGCAGCACGCCATAGATCAATTCCGAGATCGCCGCGCGGTCTTTCGCGCCAGCGAAACGGTGGCGGCGGAAATATTCCGCGACGAGATCGTCGGCCGGCGCCTTCCCGGCTTCGATCGCGGCGAGAAGCCCGATCGCGGCCTCAGCGCGCGCGCCAGGCGTCATGGCGGAAGACTAGAGCTTCTGGTCGGCAAGCCAGGAAAGCACGGTCTCGCTGAGCTTCTCCTCGTTGCCGACGAAGGAGTGCGCGTCGCCGCTGGGCGGCCGCGGATCGGGCAGCAGCACGAACTTGATGCTGGTGACGAGCGAGCCTTCGGCATCGGCGGCGCTCAACAGCATGTGCGGCTCGAACGGGAGCACGATGCCATCCGCCTGATCGCGCACCATCAGGATCGGATACGGGATGCGCCGGATCCAGAACGTGCCGTCGGCCGCGCTCACCTCGGTCGAGCGGTAGGTCAGGAAATGCTGCGCGGTCACCGGCACGTCCTGGCCGGTGATGTAGTGCATCTTGTGCTGCAGCGGCTCGGTCAGTGCGCCGCTGCGCAGCCCCGCCATCGCATCCTCGGACAGCGCCTTGTAGCTCTCCTCGCTGCCGATCAGGATGTTGCGCGACTTCCACGGCAGGTTTGCGAACGGGCCGGTGAGGATCACGGCCTTGACGTCGGGGCTCCAGTCGGTGGCGGCGTAGAACTGGACCTGGACGTTGCCGAGGCTGTGGCCGTGCAACACGAGACGCCGATATCCGAGCGCGCGCGCCGTCATCACCGCCGCCTCGATGTCGCGGCGATCGTCGTAGAAATTATCGGTGTTGATCAGTTGATCGTGCTGCCGCGTATTGGTCGCGAGGACGGCGTAGCCCTTGGCCGAGAGATCGCGCCCAAGGCTCTTGTGCGGCGCGTCGTGGTAGTTGGAGCCGCTGCCATGCACGGAGACGACGATCGTCGTGTCGGCCGCCGCCTTGCCCTGCGGCTGCCACAGCGCCGCGGCGTTGGCGTTGCCGTCGAGCGCCGTGATCGTAAGGAAGCGCAGACTCGCGCCGTTCGTGGGTGCGAAATCGTCGGGCAAGCCCGCGGGCCGCGGCACGGTGTCGTAGGTGATGGCGCGCGCGATCTCGGCGGCGCGCGCGGCCGGCGTCAGCGCGAGCGCGGCAAAGGCGGCGGCCGCGACGAGCCACCCTCCTCGCATCATCACGTCACAGCTCCTGCTGGTAGTTCGGAGATTCGCGCGTGATGTCGATGTCGTGCGCGTGGCTTTCGCGCAGGCCCGAGGCGGTGATACGCACGAAGCGGCAGTTCTTCTGCATCTCGGGGATGGTGCGGTTGCCGGTATAGCCCATCGCCGCCTTGAGGCCGCCCACAAGCTGGTGCACGACATTGCCGACCGGTCCCTTATGCGGCACGCGGCCCTCGACGCCCTCCGGCACGAGCTTCAGCGCGCTCGACACTTCCTCCTGGAAATAGCGGTCGGCCGAGCCGCGCGCCATCGCGCCGAGCGAGCCCATGCCGCGGTAGGATTTGTAGCTGCGGCCCTGGTAGAGAAAGACCTCGCCAGGGCTTTCGTCGGTGCCGGCGAAAAGCGAGCCGAGCATGGCGCAATCGGCGCCGGCGGCGATCGCCTTCGCGAGATCGCCCGAGAATTTGATGCCGCCGTCGGCGATGACGGGCACGTTCTTCTTGCGGCAGGCCTCCACGACGTCGAGGATCGCGGTGAGCTGCGGCACGCCGACGCCGGCGATGACGCGCGTGGTGCAGATCGAGCCCGGGCCGATGCCGACTTTCACGGCATCGGCGCCAGCATCGACGAGCGCCTCGGCGCCATCGCTCGTCGCGACGTTGCCGACCACGATCTGGGTCGAATTGGAAAGCCGCCGGATGCGGGCCGTGACATCGAGCACGCGCTGCGAATGGCCGTGCGCGGTATCGATCACGAGCACGTCGACGCCGGCATCGAAGAGGGCTTCGGCACGCGCCACGCCATCGTCGCCGGTGCCGGTCGCAGCGGCGGCGCGTAGCCGCCCTTGCTCGTCCTTGCAGGCGTAAGGGAAGCGCTGCGACTTTTCGATGTCCTTCACCGTGACAAGCCCGACGCAGCGATACTCGTCGTCGACGACGATGAGCTTCTCGATGCGGTGCTGGTGAAGGAGGCGCTTGGCGTCCTCGCGCGACACGCTCTCGCGCACGGTGACGAGCCGCTCCTTCGTCATGAGCGCGCTCACCTTCTCGTTGGGGTTCGTGGCGAAGCGCACGTCGCGGTTCGTGAGGATGCCGACGAGGCGCTTGCCACGCTCGACCACCGGGATGCCGGAGATGCGGTTGTCGGCCATGAGCTTCAGCGCATCGGCAAGCGTTGCGTCCGGCTCGATCGTGACCGGGTTCACCACCATGCCGGCCTCGAACTTCTTGACCTTGCGGACCTCGTTCGCCTGTTGCTCGATCGTCATGTTGCGGTGGATGACGCCGATGCCGCCCGCCTGGGCCATGGCGATGGCGAGCGCGCTTTCCGTCACGGTATCCATCGCCGCCGAGATGATGGGAATGCCGAGCGACACCTCGCGCGTCAAACGCGTCTTCGTGTCGGTCTCGGTCGGGAGGACGGAGGAAGCGGCCGGCACCAGCAGGACGTCGTCGAAAGTGAGCGCCTGACGGATGTCCATGCTGCCTCCCGCGAATCGGTTGGCGTCACAATATAGGGTGCGTCGCGAGATTAGGGAAGCGCGCGGCGCGCAACGCTAGGCTGCGCGAAAGCCCTGCGCGACGATGTAAAGCTCGGCCGATTCGGCTCGGCTCGCCGGTGGCTTCGCGTGACGCACACTCGCGAAGTCGCGCTTCAGCGCAGCGAGGAACGCGGTACCCGCGCCGCCCTGATAGAGCTTCGCCACGAAGGCGCCACCCGGCGCCAGCACAGTTCGCGCAAATTCGTGTGCCGCCTCGGCAAGCGCGACGATGCGCAAATGATCGGTTCCGGCATGGCCGGTGGCGGGCGCCGCCATGTCGGACAGCACGAGATCGGCCGCGCCGCCGAGCGCCGCCACAAGCGCCGCTGGCGCCTCCGCCGCCCAAAAATCGAGCGTCAGGATGCGCGCGCCGGCGACGGGCTGCATCGGCGCGATGTCGAGCGCCACGACGCGGCCCTTCTGCGGCGCCTTGACGGCCGCGACCGCGACCTGGGTCCAGCCGCCCGGCGCCGCGCCGAGATCGACGACGCGCATGCCCGGCCGCATGAGGTGGAAGCGCGCGTCGAGCTCCCGGAGCTTGTAGGCGGCGCGCGAGCGGAAACCCTCGCGCCGCGCGCGCTGGACATAGGGATCGTTGAGCTGGCGCGCGAGCCAGCGGGTCGAGGACGGCGTGCGCTGCCCCGCGGTCTTGACGCGCTCGACCATTACGCAGCGCCGCGGAAGTATCCGAGCAGAATCCCCTCGCGAATGCCGCGGTCAGCGACGACGAGGCGCCCCACGGGCCAAAGCCGGCAGATCGCGTCAAGAATGGCGCAGCCCGCGAGCACCAGGTCCGCGCGCTCTTCGCCGACGCAGGGATGGGCCGCGCGCTCCTCCCAGCACATCGCGGCAAGGCGCCGCGAGGCGCCCTCGATCTCGGCGAAATCCAATGCCGACCCGTCGACGCGGTTGCGATCGTAGCGCGGCAGATCGAGATGAACGCCGGCCAGGGTCGTGACCGTGCCCGAGCTGCCAAGGAGCTGCACCGTGCCTTCGACGATGCGGGGAGCGATCTTGTGCTTCTCCTCGAACGGCGCGAGCGCGCGCCCGACCTCCTCAGCCATGGCGGCATAAGTCGCCGCGCTCACGACATGGCCGCCATAGCGGTCGGCCAGGGTGACGACGCCGTGCGGCACCGAGACGTAGTCGCGCATCACCGGCGCGCCGTCAGCGTCGCGCTCGAGCCAGACGAGCTCGGTCGAGCCGCCGCCGATGTCGAAGACGAGCGCCCCGGGCACGGACGGATCGAGCAGCGGCGAGCAGCCGGCGACGACGAGCCGCGCCTCCTCGTCGCTCGAGATGATCTCGATCGCGATGCCGGTGTCGAGCCGCACGCGCTCCAAGAACTCGGCGCAGTTCTGCGCGCGCCGGCACGCTTCGGTTGCGACATAGCGGCCGTGCCGCGCGCCCGAGCGCGCGACCTTGCCGGCGCAGACGCGGAGCGCGGCGAGCGTGCGCACCATCGCCGCTTCCGATAGCTGGCCGCTCGCCGCCAAACCCTCGCCCAGCCGCACGATGCGCGAGAAGGCGTCGATGACGTGAAAGCCCGCGCCGCGGCGGCGCGCGATCAGAAGGCGGCAATTGTTGGTGCCAAGGTCGAGCGCGGCGCATACGTCGCGGCGCTCGTTGTCGGACGGGAGGGCCGAGGGCGGATCCGCTATCGCCACGAACAAAATCCTAAAGACGCGGCGCCCCGGGCCCGCGCCGCAATGCTACCGCATAGCCCGCGGCTTTCAAAGATCGCGCTCCTGTGCTAGGAATATCAGGTGCCCGATCCCATGGTGGGGGATCGTCTAACGGTAGGACAGCGGACTCTGACTCCGCCAGTCTAGGTTCAAATCCTAGTCCCCCAGCCAACTCCCGAAAATCCAGCAAAACCGCGACTTTTCGAGTAAGACCGCGGCGGAAATTGCTAGAAGAATCCGACGCCGAAAAACTTATTGGTCGTTGTCCCCTTTTAGCGCGGCCTTACCACTGTTCCGTTCCACTTCGCCGCTACCAGGTTCGACGCGCTCTCGATACATACAGCACGCATACGGCCGGGCTGATCCTTTTCCAGCGGACAAACCTCGTAGTCCCCGAAGACGACAATCTCTTGCGGCCTACCTAGAGCCATCAGCGTACCAACGGACGCGGGGATCGCACTATTTTCGTCATCGTTTAACTCGGTTGCTTCCACGACATTCAACATTCGGTGTGTCCCCACAACCCACATTCGCATTGGAATACCATTGTAAGCGCCGACTCGGCCGTGAACCGTGAAGCATTCGCCCATGATATTTGGGCTGCCCTTGCACGGCAGCCTCTGGTCGCCGATGGCCGTGCCTCCGCCAATAATGAGCGGCGCCACGGTCGCCAAGATCACAACCAACTTCATAAACCCAATCGTGCGGCAGACTTAGCTCGTCGATCAAGCCTTACTACGTCATCGCGCCGGCTTTCGGGCGCGATTGCCAGAAGAAATTGCTAGAAAGAAACCGTCAAAAATCCAGCATTAACAGGCATTCCTGCACTTTTTGACACATGAGCCGTCGCGTCCTAGTCCCCCAGCCAACCCGTGCCCGCATTCGTTCATGCCCCGAAGAATATCGAAGGAAGGCGAGGAAGTTGCGACGCCCTACCGGTCATGAGCGGCCGCGAGGCGTACTAGCGAAACCGGCGAGCGCCTTTGACGGCATGGCTTGGGATCAGGCGCTCCCCCGTCTCATCGAACAGCGTGCCGACGCGAGGGCACCGATCTCGCGATCCACGATCGGCTGGTGCTGCCTGGGATGTCCTAGGTTCTTGTGACAGACCCCGCCGATGGATCGCGCGCATGATGCGGGGGGCCGCCCCCGCTTTCTTGCGCTATCGTAGCGTGGGGCGATTAGGAAAAGGAAAGGCGGCGGCGATGCGCGGCGTAGGGCTTTTCAAATTTGGCGGACCCGAAGTGCTACAGGTCATCGATCTGCCCGAAGTGCATGCAGGCGCGGGCCAAGTGCGTATCCGCAACCACGCGGCGACGGTCAACCCGACCGATACGATGCTGCGCAATGGCACGCGCGCCGAGCAGATGAAGGCGGACCCGCCACCTTATGTGCCGGGCATGGAAGCGGCGGGCATTGTCGATGAGGTCGGGCCCGGCGTTGCGACCGGCATCAAGCCGGGCGATGCGGTGCTGGGGATCTTGTCTCCGAAAGCGAGCCAGGGCGCTTATCGCGAGCAGCTTGTGCTCGATGCGCGCTCCGTGGTGCGCGCGCCTGCCGGCAAGTCGCACGCGGAAGCGGCGACCTTGCCGATGAACGGCCTCACCGCGCGGCGCTCCCTCGATCTGTTGGGGCTCAAGCCCGGGCAGGCGGTCGCCGTCACCGGCGCGGCCGGCGCCTATGGCGGCTATGTCGTGCAGCTCGCCAAGGCCGATGGGCTGACGGTGATCGCCGACGCTTCGGAGAAAGACGAGGCGCTGGTCAAATCCTTGGGCGCCGATATCGTCGTCCGCCGCGGCGACGATGTCGCGCAGCGCATTCGTCAGCACTTCCCGAACGGAGTCGACGGACTCGCCGACGGCGCAGTGCTGAAGGAAAAGGTAATCCCGGCAGTCAAGGACGGCGGCGCCTTCACCTCGGTGCGCGGCTTCGAAGGCGTGCCGACGCGCGGCATCCGCTTCAGCGCCACATTTGTGCGCGATTACACCTTCGAGCACGACAAGCTCGACCGCCTAAGGCAGTTGGTGGATGAGGGCAAGATCACCCTGCGTGTCGCCGCGACCTACAAGCCCGAAGAAGCACCCGAAGCGCATCGCCGCCTCGAGGCACACGGCACGCGGGGAAGGATCGTGATTACCTTCTGAATGACGAACCGACCAAGAGCGCAGTGACGGCGCCGCTCGGGACATGGCACGCGTCCAAAAGGAACCCGTGTTTGGCCGTTTTCTCAGCGGGCGGCCGGTTTGGGGGCTGCTGACAACTTGCCTGGGCACGCTGCTGGTGCCGTTTGATGCGGCGGTCAATGTCGCTTTTGCACCGATCGTTCACGCCTTCGCGCTGCCGATTCCGGCGATCCAGTGGGTCGTGATCTCCTACACGCTGACCTACGCGTCGCTCATGCTGGTGTTCGGTCGAATCGGCGACATGCTCGGCTATCGGCGGCTCTTTCTGATCGGGACTGGATGGAGCGCTGCGGCATTTGCGCTGTGCGCGGCAGCACCGTCCTACGGCTGGCTGTTGGCGGCGCGCGTTCTGCAAGGCGTCGGCGCAGCTCTCGTGCTCAGCTGCGGTCCCGCACTCGCCACCAGCCTCTATGAAGAAGAGTTACGCCCGCGCGTCCTCGGTCTCTACACGATGGTGTTCGGCATCGGTGGCGCGTTGGGACCGGTTCTGGCCGGCCCGTTGGTGGAGTACTGTGGTTGGCCGGCCGTGTTCGCGTTTCGCGTTCCAATCGCGCTTGTTGCCTTCGCGTTGGCCTGGGGAATACCCGTCGTCGCGCGGCCCGCAATACGCGAGAGTTTCGATGCCGTGGGCGCAGGCTTGCTGGTGTTGGCGATCGGGATGCTGCTGGTGGCGCTGAACCAGTTGCAGCACCTGGAGCAGCCTGTGGTGTGGCTGATGCTCCTCGGGACGGCGAGCACTCTCGCCGCGACTGGATTCGTCGCACAAGAGCGACGGGCGCCCCGTCCAATCATCGACATGCGGTTCTTTCGCGATGTGGATTTTGCGCTGCTCAATCTCGCACACGCGTTGTTGAACCTGGCCGGGTTCGCCGTAATGCTGCTCGTGCCGTTCTTTCTCGCTCGCGTTGGCGCTCTGAGTATCACTGCTTCCGGTTTTATGCTCGCGGCATCGCCGTTCGGGATCACCCTCGCAGCGCCTATCGCTGGGCGGTTGGCAGGACATATCTCACAGTGGCGCCTCGCCGTGATCGGCGCCGCAGCGATGGCGGTTGGCGAGACGGCGATCGGCATGGTCGGTGCCGAGCCGACTTTCTCGATGCTGCTGAGCGCGATGGCGCTTCAAGGCATTGGGCTGGGGCTATTTCAGGTGGCTTATTTCGACATCGCCACGGTGACGATCCCGCGACAGAACCGCGGCGTGGCGGGCAGCTTGGTCATGATGACCCGTACGCTCGGCATCGTCATCGGCGCGACGACGCTGATGCTCATCTTTCACGGGCGGCAGGTGGCCGCGGCAGATGGCGGTGCAACGGAAGCGCAGGCTTTTCTCGCCGGCTTTCAAGGCGCCTTCCGCTTCGCCGCTGCGATCCCAGTCCTGGCCATCGCTTGCGCGCTGCTTCGGCGCTGGTGGGGCCTTCCGAGACCAGAAACTCAACGTGACATTTCCGCCTGAGGTCGCACAAGTATCGGGGACGAGTACGCGAACAATGTCGCACTTGGCCGAAAGTGGGTGCGAATCCGCTTCGATCAGTCTCCCTGGAACCTGTAATACTGCGCCCATTTAAGCAGCGGCTCGTCGGACATCGAGAAGATTTGCGCGTCCGTCTCGACGTGGTGCTCGATCCAGCGCCAAGTTGGCGCGACGAAGATATCGCCGAAGCCCCATTCGATTTCTTGTCCGTCGATAAAAGAAACGCCGCTGCCGCCCATGATGCAGAACGAAGTGTTCGCGTTGGTCCGCCACCGTCGCGTCTTTTGTCCTCCCTCCAAGCGCTGAACGGTGAGACCAAGGGTCGGCATGGTGGTCGCTTCGCGACGGATGCGAACGCCGAAATAACCATCGAGGTCGGGCTTGGCCATGTCGAGGCGGCGCTGGATGGTTGCGCGCGAGAAGCGCATCGGCGTGTCCTCGACGACTGCTTTGACCTCCTCGTATCGGTTGGGATGCGGCTCCCATGTCGCGAGCTGCAACGCGTTGACCAAAGGCGCATCGAGACCGTCGATCCAACAAGCGGTTTCGTCGCCGTCATGGGCATGGCTGTGCCACGTACCGCCCGGCGTCAGGACCACGTCGCCGGTCTCCATCAAAGTCTTTTCGCCGTTGACGACCGAGTACATCTTCCTTCCGTCGAGGATGACGCGGAGCGCATGCGCGGTGTGGCGATGTGACGGCGCGGTCTCGCCCGGAAGAACAAGCTGATACGCATGGAGCAATGTGCGCGTCGCGCCAAGCTGATTGCCCGGCGTCGGATTGCGGAAGTTGAGGATGCGCCGCCCGGCCTCTTCCGAGCTGATGAGCTTCGAAGCCGCCTCGAGAGCCGCGCGGCACTCCTTGTATCGCCAGACATAGGTCAAATAGGGCGAGTTCGGCTCGGCCGAGCGCGCATGGCGGCTGGGATTCCAGCCTGTGACGACGTTCAGCGGATCGATCAGTTCCTGCAGCTCGTCGAGCGTCTTGGCTCGGCCAAAATGGGCCGCGTGGTCCCGCGCCATTGGTTCCGCGAGCTCAGCCATCGTCGTCTCCTTAACAAGAGCGTGCCGACGCAGCGGAGCCTAGCGGGGCTTATGGCTACCCGCCAGCGCACGCCAGGGCGCTGGCGCCTCCGGCGCGTGCGTGCGCAAGCATCCGAGGCACTTACTCGGCGGCGGCGCGGCGGCCCGTCGTGACTGTCTCCACGGGATTTCGGCCGACGGAGAAATCCTTGTCGGGCGAATCCGTCGGCTTGAGCCCGGACCGCGTCAGCCCGGTGCGCAGCATGTTCATCTGCTGGCCGTGGATTTTCATCGTCGGCTGGCGCAGCGGTCCGCCGTTGTAGCCCATGAGCCATCCCTGATAAGCCCAGGCCATGCGATTGAGGAAATGCCCGCCCGCCGAGGAGGCGTTGACCTGTCCGGCCGCAGCGCGCGCCGGCTGCGTCTTCCAGTAGATCTCGGTCGCCTCGTCGAAGCGCTTCTCTTGCAGCATCTGAAACACTTTCGGCACGAGATCGCCGTACATGTGCGTGTTCGAGGTGCCGGTGAACTGGATCGGCACCAGCTGCGCCAGTGGCACGAGGTCGCCGAAGAGCGGGCTCTCGACAATCACCTCCTTGCCGAAGAGCCGATAACATTCGACGAAACCCATGATCGACGGCATGCCGCCCTCGGCCTTGATCGCGACGATGTTCCTGCAATTGTCGAGAAGCTTGCGGATGACCGCGGACGGAATGTCCGCCGGATGGAGGCGCGAAAAACCCCAGAGCGGCACGGGGAAGAGCAGGATCGCGAGATTCGTCGCGTCGCAGAAGGCCTTGGTGTAGTCGTAAATCTCGTCGAGCGTCTCGGGATAGAAATTCGCGGGATACGAGAGCAGCACCAGCTCGCATCCGTTCGCCTCGGCGACCTTCGCCGCCGCGATGTTCTCTTCAAGCGTGTTGAACGATGCGTGCAGGATGAGCTTCAGGCGGCCTTTCGATTCGTCGTTTGCCCATTCGAAGAACTGCTCGTGCTCGCCGAAAGTGAGGGCGGTCTCCGAGACCAAGAGCGTGCCGGCGAAGCCGTGCTCGAGGCTCTTGCGCACATCATGGCGGATGCCACGCTCGTTCAAGCCCTTCAAGTCGGCGGTGTAGGACGGGATGATCACGTTGGCGCATCCCTTCAAGTGCTGCCACGCCCATTCGCGCGCTTCGGTCTTGCGATAGCTCGGCATTTCATCCTCCTCGCCAGTTCGCCGTCACCATGATCTCAAAACGGGCCAATACGGCCGCAAATCGCGGCAGGCCCATGCCACCTGCCGAGGCCCCGACGCTGCCACGCGCCCCCGCAGGTTACAAGAACGCCCTGTCCCGCCTGCTCGCTCTCGATTTTACTCCGCCGGCGCGTCTGCCAAGCTCTCTTGCAGGCCCTTGCTCATGCCAAGCGCATAGCCGACGCCGTCCTGCTTCGTCTCCATCATGCTCGACTTCTGCGGGAAGTCGATCTTCTGTTTCGCGGGATCCCGGATGACGTGCAGCGGATCTTTCCCCTGCTCGATCAAGGTGAGCGATTCGCGCATCATCCGGCGCATCAGCACGATGCCGCCGTCCGAGACGCCCAGATGCTCGTTGGGGCGATCGGCGATGACACCCTGCTGCTCCACCGCCATCCGATCCTGATCGTTGACGTTGATGCCCCACCAGTCCTTTTCCAAAGGCGTGTAGACCCCGAGCTTCACCTCGGTGCGCGACGCCGTCCGGGTCCGCTTGTCGCACGGATAGAAGCGGAAAAAGTACAGCAAGGTTGAGGCGTCGTCGACCGGCACGCGCCAGATGAGCGAGCGCACCAGCTCGCCATTCTTGTCGATCGCCGGCAGCGCGAAGCGGTTCACCGTCGGATAGCCGTAACAGGAAATGTGATCGTCCTCGACGCCCTCGATCAGCATCACATTGTTCGCACCGAAATCAGTGCGCTCCCAGTGATAGGTGACCTTTCGCGCGCCATAGACGGGGAAGGTGTAGCCATGCAGCCAGGCCAGGTGGCTGATATCGACGATGTTCTCGACATGGTTGAGCCAGTTGGCGTTGACGTTCTGGACCGTCAGGTCCTTCACGCCATCCTCCCAGCGCAGCACGTCATAGAGCGGCAAGAGCGGCGCCGGTTCCGGCCCCATATAGGCGAACACCGCCCCGCTGAATTCCTGCGTCTTGTAGCTCGTGAGCTTGATTTCGTTCTTGTACTTGCTGCCTTCGGGCTCCGCCGGCTGGTCGAGACACTGGCCAGAGCCGTCATAGATCCAGCCGTGATAGGGGCAGCGTATGCAGTCGCCCTCGACGCGCCCGTAATCCAACGCGACCGAACGATGCGCACAGCGCAGCTGCATGAGGTGCGTCTCGCCGCTTTGGCCGCGATAGAGCACAAGCTCCTCGCCCAGCACCTTCACGCGCTGCGGCTTCGACGTGACGTGCTGGGAAATGCCTACCGGATGCCAATAGCGCCGCAAGAGCGCACCCGTCGGCGTCCCAGGACCGATGCTCGTCAAGAGCTTGTTCTCTTCCGCGCTGAGCATGCCGAGCTCCTTCCCTCCGAAAGCCATGGCGCGTCTACCGCGCAGGCACCAGGAGAGATCGTAGACAACAACAACGAATGTGTCTATTGGGCAGGTCGCCACGCCGCCATGATCATCCAGAGAGAAAAGCGTATTGGCGAAGGCACACCGCATCGATGCCCACCACGTATGACCGCCGCGGTGGCTTGAGGCGCCACCACGTTGTTCACATCGTTGTAAAGTTCAACCATATCGGTAGGGCAAAGCAGTTGATCGAAACCGCCGAGCATCCCCGCGCGAAACGCGCTCCTCCTCAATATGTATTTGGGCGCTGTAGAGCGCGAGACGTCCCGCGAGCAGATCCGGCGTTTGGGACGCGAGATTTTGCCGCGGCTTCAGGCTGCTAGTGGCCGCCGCCGAGATTTGATCCCATCACCTCTGCGCCGAAGCGGTTCTTCCTGCATGTCGCGCAATCGGCCCTCAAGCGCGCGCAGCATGGCGAAGAATTCGCTTAGCTTGGAGCGGTTATAGCCCTTGAAGAGCCGCTCCTGAATAACGCCGATTCGCTGTACCACGGCCTGGAACGTGCGCCGGCCGGCGGCGGTCAGTTCGAGCGTGATCTTGCGCCCATCCTGATCATGGAGGCTGCGCTTCAAGAGGTTCTTGCCGAGAAGGGAGCGAACCGCGCGCGACACAGCGGCTTTGTCCACCGTCGCCCACCGTGATACCTGTGCGGCCTCGATGGGCCCCCAAACGGCGACGGCCGCAAGCACCCGCCATTGATGGGTGTTGAGTCCGAAATGGTCCGAATAGACCGCGCCAACGGCTCGGCTCAGCAGTAATTCCAGCATGCTGATCCGGTAAGTCAGAACCTCGTCGAGCGATTTCGAACGTGACATCGACTTTTCTTTCCTTCGCGGCAAGATGCCGCGCGAACATCGGCATTGCAACTGCTTGCTTCGATGTGCGAGCCGCGGAAAGCGCTTGGTAGCTATCAGCATCGAATTGGTACAATCTACGTAAATCCGGTTCGAACAGCAGAAAGGCGCGCGGCCCCAAGATGGTCTGAAACGCGCGTTGCCGGGTGAGTTGTTCAAACGTCACCGACATCCCCGCGGATATTGCGACGGCCGCATCGCCGCCAGTCCAAGATCGTCGAGCAAAGGATCCAAGCCCGAAGGAATTTCGCCATGGCCAACACGGTCTTCGTATCCGACGACACGGTGCAGCAGGTGCTCGACTGGAAGGAGATGGTCGACAAGCTGGCCGAGGCGCATGCGGCGGAACTGCACGCCGATTTCGCGCCGCCACGCACCCTGGCGCGCGGGCTGACGGGCGAATGGACGCGCGCGTTGTGTGCCGTGCCCGCGGGACCGATCATGGGCACCAAGTTCTTCGCGTTGGCGGCCAAGGGCGGCGGCATCCGCTACTGCGTCGCGCTCTTCCAAAAGACGGACTCCGCGCTCGTCGCTTTGGTCGACGCCAACACGGTGACGGCGCGGCGCACGGCTGGCGCGACGGCGGTGGCGCTCGACAAGCTGGCACCGCAGAGGGCGCTGTCGCTCGGTATCCTCGGCTCCGGCCATGAGGCCTCGGCGCACGTACATGCCATCGGCACGCGGCGCAAGTTCACCTCGATCAAGGTATTCTCGCCCACCCTGGCGAACCGCGAAGCCTTTGCCGCGAAATTCGCCAGAGAGCTTGGCATTCCATGCACGCCGGTCGCCAGTCCACGCGAGGCGATCGAAGGCATGGACATGGTGCTCGGCACCACCTCGACGCGTGGCGAGCCCTCACTGAGGGGCGAATACCTGACCAGGGGCCAGTGTATCGGCGCCATCGGCTCCACCCTGCCGGAACAGTGGGAGTGCGATCCGCAAGCGATGGACAGGGCAGACCTGATCGTGTGCGACAACGCCGAAGAGGTGCAGCACGGCACGGGCGATTTCATCAACGCTCGCAAGGCGGGCGTGAAGTTCGACGGCAAGGTATTCGATCTGCCGGACCTGGTGAAGGGAAAGCTGAACGCCAAGGTCAAAGCGGCGGGCATCACGATGTATCGTTCTGCCGGCACCGGTCTCCAGGATGTCGTGGTGGCAGAGCTCGCCTGGCGTCGCGCGGTAGAGAAAGGTCTCGCCGTCGAGTTGCCGATGCAGCTCTTCCACAAAACCGGCGGCGGCCGCGCTCCCGCGCCGTAGCCCGCTACCTGAGTGGCACGCGCGCATCAGCCATAGGGGTCACTGGAGGCGGCGCGCCGCCTCCTCGACCAGGCTCAAATCGGCGTAGTTTTTGACATCGAGGTCGGCCTTAATGAAGCCGAGTTGGCGCTCTGTCTCGATATTGTGCTGCAACGCGTCGAGGTCAGGAACGCCATTTGGGTCATGATAGAAATCACCGGGTTTGCTGAGGAGCCAGCCCGCATAGGTGCTCGCCGGCCTCTTCGTGAATTTAGCGAAGATTTCGACTGCCTCGTCGTGATGGGCCGGGTCCTCGAACCAGCGAAGCGCGCGCAACTCGTCCTCGAGGTAGTCAATGATCGCGGCGCGGTCCTTGGCGATTGTCGAGGTACGCGCGCACAGCATCGCCATCTGCGTGCGGCCAAGCGCGTCCGCCTGGGTGAAGATCGCACGGGTATAGGCCTGGACGTCGGGATCGGAGACGGCCTCGTGCAGCGCGGCGGTGACGTCGACCTTGTGGTCCTTAAGCATCGCGAGCATGTTCGGAAACGCGACCTCGACGATGGTCACGTCTCGGTTCGGCTCGAGGCCATTCTTTTTAAGGAGAGCGCGGAGCGTCATATCGATCGCGCTCCCGGCAGCGTTGGTTGCGGCGCTATGGCCCTTCAAGTCCGCAACTGTGCGGAGCGGACTGTCCTTCAGCACCAGGAAGACATTCGAGTAATAGCCGGGCACACCATCCTGGAACTGATCGGCGATGATGCGGATGTCCTGCATGCCGGCGTTCTCGACCGCGAGCGGCAGACTAGAAAAGCCGAACCCGACGAGGTCGACCTCGTCAGTCGCGAGCGCGGTGATCATCGGTGGCGAGCCTTGGAAATGGATAAGGTCGAGCGAGTAGGTGACGCCCTCGTGCTGCGCCAATCCCGTCATGCCGTACATGAGGAGCGGCGCGTCCGCGATCGTCACCCAGCCGACGCGAAGCGTCACGGGCGCCGCCCAGGCAGAAACGGCGGCAACGAGCACGATCGTGCAGGCAAGAACGAAGCTACGCATCGTGATTTCCCTTCAGGCCTGGTGGAGGAGCACCCATCGTCTGCCTACTGCGATCGGGAAAGCGCAGCTCATTTCAGCTTTAAACGCCGATGCCGAGCAGCCGCAGTGCCGTACCGCCGAGGATCGCGACGCGCTCCTCGTCCGTGAGGCCGGGCGTCGAGAGAATGTGGTCGACGGAAGTGCTCGTCCACGGATAGGGATAATCCGTCCCCATGACGATCTGGCTCGAGCCCGTCTCGGCGACGAGATGGCGCAATGCCTCGGGGGTGAAAACGAGCGAATCGAAATAGAGCTGCCGCAGATATTCCGTCGGCTTCTTCTTGAGCGGCCTCACGCGCTCCGGGAAGGTGACGCCGATCGCGTCCGAGCGCGCCGCGTAGGAGGGCAGATACCCGCCGCCGTGCGCGGAGCAGAGCTTGAGGCCCGGATATCGGTCGAGCGTCCCCTCGAAAATGAGATGCGAGAGGGCGATCGTCGTTTCGAGCGGGTTGCCGATCGCATTGTCGAGCCCGCCATTGCCGGTGACACGCTTTGCGAGCTCGGCCGTTCCCTGCGGATGGAGAAAGACGAGCGCGCCCAGTTCCTCGGCCTTGGCCCAGAAAGGATTGAATTTCTCGGCCGCCAGTTCTTCGCCGTTGACGCTGCCGCCGACCGACACTCCGCGCAAGCCGAGCTTCCTCACACCATAGACGAGCTGCTCGACGGCAAGATCAGGATGCTGCAGCGCCGCCGTTGCGAACGCGACAAAGCGCTCGCTATGAGTGTTGCAGAACTCGGCAAGCGCCTCGTTCTGGATTTTGATGAGCTCGGCCGCGAGGTCGCGTTCCGCCGTGTACCAGAAGGGATTGATGCTGAGTGCTTCCACATCGATTCCCTGCGCATCCATCGCCGCCACGCGCTCTTCGACCTTCGAGAAGAGCAATGTCGCGGGACCGGGCCGCGGGGACGACATGAGCGCCATGGCCTCCGGCACCGAGCAATGCGCGTGAACGTCGACTGTCTTGATGCGCTTGCCCTTGATCACGACCTCGCGCCTGCGCGCCGGCACGGTTCCTTGGCCCGTCGCGGCCGCGGCGGCCTGGGCTGCTCGAGGTTCGCGATGGGCAGATTGCGAGGAGGCCTGTGCCTGGGCCTGTGCCGGTGCTGGCGCTGCGCCGGTGACGTCGCAGCCGACGAATACGATGCCCTGCGCCGCGCCGCGCCCTATTTCCGTTACCGTTTGTTGAATTGCCATCGCTGTTCCTCCGCACGTGCCTTAAAGACGCTGGTTTCTAAGCCCGGTTCACCGACGCGATATCGGCGCCGGTGAGCTGCATGAAGCGCTCGAGGATCGCCGCGCGTTCCTCGGGGCTGATCACGTCATCAAGTCGCTCGAACGGCTTGCCGTTTGTGCGCTTCTCCACGGTTTCGATGACGAAGTCAGGGGGGCTTGAGCGCGCGGCGAGCACGATCTTGTTGGCTTTCTCGAGCCGGTCGGCCTCGTACGCTTTGAGTGCCGCCTCCGGCTCGTGCGCGCGCAGGCATTGCACCAGTACGGAGGCGTCGATGATCGATTGCGCGGCACCGTTGCCGCTGCGCGGATACATCGGATGCGCCGCATCGCCGAGCAAGGTCACGCGACCGAAGCTCCAGCGCGAAATGGGATCCCGGTCGACCATCGGATATTCGAGCAGCATGTCCGCCCGCCGCATCAGGTCGGCAACATCGAGCCACTCGAAGCGCGATTTTTCATAGCGCCAGATGAAGTCTTCAATCCGGCCGTTCTTGTTCCACTGGTTGGGGCCGGCGACCTCCGAATGGACCTCGACGTTCCAATTGATGAGATGCGTGCCGTCCCCGTAGTCATGCATCGGATAGATCACGAGCTTTCCGGAGCTCAACGCCCCGGCAAGGATCACGCTGCGGCCATCGAGAATCGGGCGGTACCGCGAGGAACCGCGCCACATGTTGATGCCGCCGAACGCGAATTCGCCCTCGTCGGGATAGAACTGCTTACGAACCGCCGAGTGGACGCCGTCGCAGCCGATCGCCACAGTTGCATCAGTTGACGGTAACGCCGTGCCATCAGGCGCCTGCCAAGCGATGCGCACGCCGGATGTCGTCTCCTCGATGCGAGTGCAGCGATGACCCATCCGGATCGTGTCAGCGCCGAGCCGCGCGCGCACGGCGGATAAGAGCGCATCGTGCAAATGGCCACGGTGGATGGAGAAGTGCGGCCAG
>Ga0335079_10000113_pt1 | contig 94155 bp, 111 predicted proteins | sample Lox_Sample_33_FD_206719 | JGI IMG/M metagenome (GOLD analysis project Ga0335079, IMG submission 206719) | Soil microbial communities from Loxahatchee National Wildlife Refuge, Florida, United States - Lox_Sample_3.3 | ecosystem: Environmental > Terrestrial > Soil > Wetlands | place: USA... | reverse complement strand
CGCTGCCGCGGCGCGAGAGCTTCCCCGCCATGTTGAGAAGACAGCCCATGTCGCCGCAGAGCAGCGTATCGGCGCCGGTGCGCTCGATGTCGGCCGCCTTGTCGCTCACCATGCGGTCGGAGATCGTGGGATATTTGACGCAGAACGTGCCGCCGAAGCCGCAGCAGATCTCGGCCCCGGCCATTTCCGCGAGGCTGAGGCCCGCGACTTGCGAAAGCAACCGGCGCGGCTGTTCCTTGACGCCAAGCTCGCGCAGGCCCGAGCACGCATCGTGATATGTCGCGATCCCGTCGTAACGCGATCCGGCGCCGGCAAAGCCTCTGATGTCGGCGAGGAACGACACGAGTTCATAGGTCTTCGCGGCAAGCGCGCGCGCCGCAGCCGCCATCTCGGCATCGCCGGCGAAGAGCGCGGGGTAATGCTCGCGGAGCATGCCGCCGCACGAGCCCGACGGCACCACGACATAGTCATAGGGCGCGAACACGGCGATCACCTGGCGCGCGACCGCCCTGGCGTCGGCGCGATCACCTGAATTGTAGGCGGGCTGGCCGCAGCAGGTCTGCGCGCGCGGCACCTCGACCGTGCAGCCGGCCGCCTCGATGAGCTTCACCGCGGCGAAGCCGACGCTCGGGCGGAACAGGTCGACTAAGCACGTGACGAAGAGTCCGACGCGGGGAGGCGCGTTCATGCACGCGCAGGTTTGCCGCGCCAGCGTGGCAAAGGCAAGCGCCCGCGCGTTACGCGCGGGTCCGGGCGCTCAGCCGCCCGGAGGCGGAGGCGGCGGGTAGTAGCCCGGAGGCGGCGACTGATAATAGCCCGGAGGCGGCGGGTAGTAGGCCGGCGGAGGCGGCGGCGCGGCGACGACAGCGCCTGGCACGACGTAGACCGGAGCGCCCGCAACCGCGACATAGCCCGGCACTTGGTTGCCGTGCGCATACATGCACTGCTGATAGGCGACGTCGTACCGCCGCTGGATGCTCATTTGCGACCACTGCGAGCCGTTGGCACCCACGGCGGTGCCGCCGAGCGCGCCGGCGCCCGCGCCGATCGCCGCACCGCGGCCGCCGCCGATCGCGGCGCCGAGTCCCGCGCCCAGCACCGTGCCGATGACGGCGGTACCGACCGCGCGGTTGTTGGCCGCCTCGGCCTGTCCCTCCACGGCCTGGTTCGCCCAGCCGCGGCAAACCCCGTCGTCCGACTGGAAGACCTGGAACGGCTTGTTGGGTCCGGGCATGACGGCGACGGTCGGGCCCATCGGCGGCGAGGCGCACGCCGAGAGCGTGGCCACGGCGGCCAACGCGATGGCTGCTGATCTGGTCTGTCTCACCTTGCGACTCCGTGCTGCGTCATGGGTGAAATCTTAGCTCAACGCGCTTGCGCCGGCACTTCGCGCCAAGCGGTGGTGCAATTCTGCACTGAAGGGTAATAGCCCTTAGGGTTATCGCAGTAGTACCAACTCTGTGGCTTCGGTGCGACCGGCGTCACGGTCGGCGCGACCACCACCGCGGGAGGGTAATAGGCTGGCGGATAGTAATAGGGGTAAGGCGCAGCGTAGGGATAAGGGTAGACGACCTGCGCCGGCGCCGGCACCGCCGACATCACACCGAGACCGATCGCGAGCGACCCCGCAAGGCCGCCAAGGAGCGTGCGCCTGAACATCCATCCTGCTTCGGCTGATCGTTGTGCGGTCTTCCTGCTACAACCAGCCGGTTTGTAAATCAACGTCGCGCGTCCCGAAAGTGCCGTGCGGGCCGCGCCCGGCGCGAGTGCGCGCGGTAGCAGAAGATAATAGGCGCCGTCGGCGCGCATCCTCCCCGCCGCTTGCTCGGCCGCCGCGCCAAAGCCCCAGAACAGGTCGCCGCGCACAGGCCCGCGAATCGCCCCGCCGGTGTCCTGCGCCACTACGAGACGGCGGATGGCGGTACCGTTCTGTGACGCGTCGAGCCACATCGGCGCCCCGAGCGGCAGGAATTTCGGGTCGACGGCGAGACTGCGCCCGGCGGTCAGGACGGCGCCCTCGGCCCCGACCGGACCGTCAGAGGCAAGCTCGCGGAAGAAGACATAAGCCGGATTCTCGTCCATCAGCGCCTGCGCCCCATCCGGATGCGCGGCGAGCCACGCGCGGATCGATTGCAGCGACACGTTGTCCTTCTGCAGCTCGCCGCGCTCGACCAAAACCCTCCCGATCGGCACGTAGCGCCGGCCGTTCTGCCCGTCATAACCGAGCTGCACGAGACTCCCGTCCGGCAGGCGCACGCGGCCCGAGCCCTGGATCGACAGCACGAACGCATCGACCGGGTCATCGACCCACAAGAGCGGAAGGTTCATGCGATCGAGCGCGCCGCGCTCGATCTCGGCGCGCGTATTGTAAGGGCGAAGCGCGCCATCTACGACGCGGCCGGCGATGCGCTCGCCCGTCCAGTCGGGACGGAAGAGGCCGAGATCGACGCTAACGAGATCGGGCGGCCGCTTCAGAAGCGGCACGGTGTATTTGCCGCCGCGCGTGCGCGAGCCCGAAAGCTCGGGCTCGAAATAGCCGGTGAAGAGGCCTTGCGATTGCCCGTTGTTGCCAACGCGCAGCGGCACGAAATTGGCGGCGAAGAACTGGCGCGCGTCCGCGTCGCTTGCATCGCCAAGCGCCATTGCCGCCGCGCATACGCCCTGCCAATCGCGCGCGGTGCCGGCAATGCCATTGGGACCCACCTTCGCATCGGGTGCGAGCTTCGCGAGGAGAGCACATGATTTGCGGAATGACGGCAGTGCCGCGGCGGTCGCGTCATCGCTCCAGCCGGCAAGCTCGGAAAAAGACGCGGGCTCGAGCGTCAAGCGCGGCGGCGCAGGAGGGCGCGGCGCGCACGCGGCAAGCACGAGCAAAAGCGCAGTGGTGGCTGCGCGCCAACCCATCACGGGCTTTTGGTAGCGACCAGCATCCAGTTGGGGTCGCGCGCGCGCAGCGAGCGGGCGAAGGTCCAGAAATCGATGTGCTCGTCAACGCGGTCGGCATCACCTTCCACGACCTTGCCGTCGGCGGCGCGCGTGACGTTAGTCTGATCCGACACGAACTTCACTGTGACGAAGCCGCTCGAGCCCTCAACGGCGCTGTCGGTGATCTCGGCCGATTTGAGCGCGACGAGCTTCGTCTCCATGGTTTCGTTGGCGGCGCGGCGCGCTTCGATCGCACCGACGAAGCTCTGGCTCACCTCCTGGCTCAGCAGCGGCTCGAGCGTGGCCTTGTCGCCCGCGGCGAACGCCTTGACGATGAGCTCGAAGGCGCCGCGCGCGCCGGTCAGGAACGCGTCATCGCTGAAGCTCGGATCGGCGGCCTTGAGAGCGGCGGCGGGGCCGGCGGGCGCCGCGTCGCCGTTGATGGCGCGGAGCCGCGGCGGCGGCGCGGGCTGTGCCTGCGGCGGGGGCGGCGCCTGGAACGGGTCGCGGCGCTGCTCGAGCCCGGTGCGTCGGCCCAGGACGCTCCTCAGCCGGAACACGAGGAACCCGGCGATCGCCGCGAAGAGCAGGATGTCGATGAGTTGATAGCCGCCACCCATGGCCCGAATCACATAGGGGTTTTCACGCCGATCGGCAAGAAGCGGCGATTGTCACCTGTGCCGATCCATGCTAGCGAGCGGAACCCAAGCGGGAGCTTTCTCATGGCGGATACGAACGGCGGGGCGGCGCCGCAGCAGCCGGGCGCGCCCGAGGCACAGCCGGGTACGCAAACAGCGCAGCCGATGGTGCAAATCAACGCGCAATACGTAAAAGACCTGTCGTTCGAGAACCCGCGTGCGCCGCAAAGCCTGCTCCAGAGCCAGCAGCAGCCGGAGGTGCAGATCGGCGTTGACGTCAAGGCGCAGACGATCGCCGCCGGCCTCTACGAGGTCCAGCTCACGATCCACGCCGACGCGAAGACCGGCGCCGACCGCGTGTTCCTCGTCGAGCTCGTCTATTGCGGCATCGTTACGGCGCAGAACATTCCCGAAGCCAATCTCGGGCCGATCCTGCTGGTGGAGACGCCGCGTATCCTGTTCCCGTTCGCGCGCGCCATCATCGCCAGTGCGACGCGCGAGGGCGGCTTCATGCCGCTCCTGCTCCGCCCGATCGACTTCGCCGACCTCTTGCGCCAGCAGCAGGAGCGCGGCGCCTCGGGCCAGACCGCGGTCGCTTAAGATCTCGCGCGGCAAACCAGCTGTGCATCCTTCGCCGAAGTCGAAGGACGCAATTTCCTTCGATTGTCGCTGATCTCACCCGGCAAGCCAGATCGGCGCCGCGAATTTCGCGAGGAAGGCAGCGTGCGCCGCCAATTCCTCGGCCGTGGCCACGTGCGGTCGCGGCTCGCGCATCGGCCGCTCGATGCCGCCGCCGCGCTGCGCGCCCATGTCGGCCGCGAGATCGAGGCCGGGCTGGCGCCCGCCGATGAGTTCGAGATAGACCGCGGCGAGAAGCTCGCAATCGAGCCGTGCGCCGTGCTTCTCGCGCGCCGAGAGGTCGATTGCGAAGCGCCGGCAGAGCGCGTCGAGGCTCGCCTGCGCACCAGGATAGCGGCTCCGGGCCAACGCGAGCGTGTCGGTGAAGCGGCAGGCGAGCGCCGGGCGTCCCAAGCGCTTCAGCTCCGCATTGAGGAAGCGCAGGTCGAACTCGGCGTTGTGGATGACGAGCGGCCCCTCGCCGATGAATTCGAGCAGCTCGTCGGCGTGGCCCGCAAATATCGGGTGGCGCGCGAGGAACGCGTCGTCGAGCCCGTGCACCAAAAGCGCGTCCGCCGCCACCATGCGCTCGGGGTTGACGTAGCGGTGAAAGACGCGGCCGGTCGGCAGGTGGTTCAGAAGCTCGATGCAGGCAATCTCGACGATGCGGTGGCCGGCATCAGGATCGAGGCCCGTCGTTTCGGTGTCGAGCACGATCTCGCGCATCGGCGCAGAGTCTACCGAAGCGCGATTCCGCGAGGCAAGCTCAATCGCCTCACGCGAGCAGAGAGCGTGCGATGAAGATCGCGCCAAGGACGCCGAAGATGACCGCGGCGACGTAGTTCATCGCCCGGATCGGCAGCTTTCCCGACAGCGCGTCGCCGATGAAGACCGCCGGCACGTTGGCGATCAACATGCCCGCCGTGGTGCCGGCGACGATCGCGACGAGGTTCGGATATGCCGCCGCCAGCGCCAGCGTCGCGATCTGCGTCTTGTCGCCGATTTCGGCGATGAAGAAGGCGGCGCAGGTGGCGAGGAACGCGCCGCGCCGGTCGATCGCGGGATCGCCGCCTTTCAGCGTATCGGCGCGCAGCACCCAGAGCGCCATCGCCACCATGCTGAGCCCGACGATCACGTCGAGCACACGCGGCGTCAGCACCGCGCCGAGCGTGCGGCCGAGCGCGCCGGCGATGGCGTGGTTGGCGATGGTCGCGACGAAAATGCCGGCGATGATCGGCCACGGCTTCCGGTAATGCGCCGCCAGCGCCAGCGAGAGAAGCTGGGTTCGGTCACCGATCTCAGTGATGGCGATCGAGGCCACGGAGACAAGGAATGGGTGCAACGGTCGCGCCCCCGAGCTTCACGAGACCACGGCCGCCACGCCTCCGCCCGGTTTGGGATGCGCGCTGCCGTTGGTCTCGCCATGCCCTAAGGGGCCCCGCGCGCCATGGCTCATCGCCAAGCATGTTGACGCGCGGCCCGGACGCCAAGGCGCCGGTCGGCTACTCCCCAACCGCCGCGGGTTCTATCACGCGGGGCCCAGGCCCCGCCATCGCTTTCGCGCGTCAGCCCCGCGCGCGTACGACGCGGGCGAGCCCGCGCCAGGTCGTCGCGCGGCCGAGCCCGCTCGGCACGAGGAAGTCGGCGCGGCGGCGCTTTTCGCGCTCGCTCGTCTGCTGCGAGCGGATGAAGGCGAAGCGCTCGGGCGTCATGCCCGGGCGCTTCAGCACACGCGCGCGCTGCAGATATGCGGGCGCCCACACCACCACCACAGCGTCGCAGCGGCGATCGCCGTGGCTCTCGTAAAGGAGCGGCACATCGAGCACGACGAGGCGGCGGCGCGCCGCGCGCGCACGCTGGACGAAGCGCCGCTCGGCGGCCGCGACGCGCGGATGGAGGATCGCCTCGAGCCGGGCCAAGGCCGCGCGGTCGCCGAAGACGCGGGCACCGAGCGCGCGCCGGTCGATGCCGCCGTTGGCCTGCGCCACACCCGGGAAGGCCTGCGCCACAAGCGCGGCGGCGCTACCGCCCGGCGCCAGCATCGTATGGACCGCGGCGTCGGCGTCGAACACCGGCACGCGCATCGTTCGGAACATCCCGGCGGCCGTGCTCTTGCCCATGCCGAGCGAGCCGGTGAGGCCGAGGATCTTCATCGCGCGAAGGTCGCGAGCATCGCCCGGCGCAGCGCCGGCGTCACCTCGGGCATGACGCCGTACCAGGCGGCGAAGCCCGGCCTGCCCTGATGCAACAGCATCCCGAGCCCATCGACGACACGGTTGCCCCGCGCGCGCGCGGCGGCGAGAAGCGGCGTCTCGAGCGGGACATAAACGATGTCGTTCACCACCGCCTCGCGCGGCAGCCGGTCGAGCGGCAGGTCGAGCGTGGTGCGTCCCTCGAGGCCGAGGCTTGTCGTCTGAACGAGAAGCGAAGCATGTTCAAGCGCTGCCGCGCGCTCTTGCCACGGCAGCACGACGATGCTGCCGCCAAGCTCCCGCGCCATCGCCTCGGCCCGGTCCCGCGTGCGGTTGACGAGACGCAGCTCCGGCACGCCGGCATCGAGCAGCGCCGCCGCCACCGAGCGCGCGCCGCCGCCGCCGCCGATCACGACCGCCGGTCCGTCATGCGCGCGCCAACCGGGCGCGCCGTCATGCAATGCGGCGAGGAAGCCGAACATGTCGCTGTTGCTCGCGCCGAGCTTTCCATCCTTGCCCACGACGATCGTGTTGGCGGCGCCCGCCCGGCGCGCCGAGGGATCGATCTCGTCGACGATCGCGAGCGCCGTCTCCTTGTGCGGCAGCGTGAGGTTGCAGCCGGCGAAGCCCAGGACCGGCAGCGCGCGGAGCGCCGCGGCGAGATTTTCGGGCGCAACCAGCATCGGCACATAGGCGCCGTCGATCTTATGCTCGGCCAGCCAATAACCGTGCAGCGCCGGCGAGCGCGAATGCGCGACGGGCCAGCCCATGACGCCGGCAATTCTGGCGCCGCCGCTGAGGTTCATGCGGGAAGCGCGCCGTGAGCGCGCAAGAACGCGAGAAGCGGCAAAAGCGGCAAGCCGAGAATGGCGAAATAATCGCCCTCGATCTTGGCGAAGAGCTGCGCCCCCAATCCTTCGAGCTCATAGCCGCCGACCGTCGCCAGAACGCGCGCGCCCATCAGCGCCAGATAACGCTCGAGGAACGCGTCGCTGAACGGGCGCATGACGAGCCGCGCTGTCGCGACATGCCGCCACAGCAGCTCGTCGCGCTCGACCGCCACTGCGGCCGTCACGAGCGCATGCGTTTTGCCGCGCAACTCGAGCAGCTGCGCTCGCGCGGCGGCGAGATCCGCGGGCTTGTCGAGCCAGGCAGCGTCGCAGTCGAGCATCTGATCGGCGCCGATCACGATGGCATCGGCGTGACGCGCGGCAACGGCACGTGCCTTCGCCGTGGCGAGCGCCAATGCGCACTGCGCCGCATCCTCGCCGCGGGCACGGCTCGTGCGTTTCGCGGCCGCCTCGTCGTAACCCGCGGGGTCGGTCGCGAACTCAACGCCGGCCGCCGCAAGCAGGCGCTTGCGCGCTCCGCTTTCGGACGCGAGGACGAGCCTCATGTCTCGAGGCCCTGGCGCCGTGCGATGAGCTTCAGGATCGCGGCCGCCGTCTCCTCGATCGAGCGACGCGTCACGTCGATCACCGACCATTTCTGCTCGGCGAAGATGCGGCGCGCGTAGAGTACCTCCTCGCGCACCGCGTCGAGATCGGTGTAGTCGGTTTGCTCGGCCTGATGGAGCTGCGTCATCCGGTTCTGGCGTACCTGGATGAGACGCTCGGGATCGTTCGTGAGCGCGACGACCAGCGGCCGTGTCACGGCGAAGAGCTCCGCCGGCAAGACCACGCCCGGCACCACCGGCACGTTCGCGGCCTTGATGCCGCGATTGGCGAGATAGATGCAGGTGGGCGTCTTCGAGGTGCGCGACACGCCGACGAGGATCACGTCGGCTTCGTTCAGGCCCCAGACCGATTGCCCGTCATCGTGGTTCAAGGCAAACGTCATGGCGTCGATACGCTGGAAATACTCGGCGTCCAGCAGATGCTGCTGGCCTGGCAGGCCGCGGCTCTGCCGCCCGAGATACGAGGCCAGCGCGCCGATCACCGGGTCGAGCACCGGGATCGTCGGCACCTGAAGCTTGCGGCAGCCATCGATCAGCGGCTCGCGCAGCTCCTCGTTAACAAGCGTGTAGAGCACCACGCCAGGGTTGAGCGCCACGCCCTGCACCACGCGCTCGATCTGGCTCTTGGTGCGTACCATCGACCAGATGTGCTCGATCGCCTCCGCGCCCTCGAACTGGACAAGGCAGGCGCGCGCCACGGCATGGACCGTGTCGCCGGTCGAGTCCGAGACGAGATGGAGATGGAAGGCGCTCATGCCCAATCCTGGGGATAAGGCGAAACAATCCCAAGGGAGGAGGTCTCACCCCAAATCGCTCCCCGTTCGGCCTCCGTCCACGCCCGCTTTTCGTGGCCGGTGCGGAAACTCGGCGAACGCTTCGCGAGCCGGGGATTGTGCAGTCCACAGAAACACCAATCCCCGATATGCGCGTCTTTCCTCACGTGGCTTTTCTCCACTCCTGCCGCCTTATACACGGTTTTGCCGCGCCCGACGCGCTGCCATGGTCCTACCTGGGATTGATTCGTGCGAGTCGGTAATCCCCGACTCGCACCCAACCCACTACTACCACTCCCTTTAGATTCTAAAATAGAAGAGGTAAGAGCAGTGGGTGGAACAGCGGGAGGAAAGCAGCCGAAGCGGCGCGTCGAAATCGCTGCTGCGGGTGCTCGCGGGGGAGGCGCTGGCCCCGCCGCCGTTCTGGCTCATGCGCCAGGCCGGACGCTACCTGCCGGAATATCGTGCGCTTCGTGCTCGCGCGAGAGGTTTCCTCGATCTCTGCTTTACGCCTGAGCTTGCGGTCGAGGCGACGCTGCAGCCGATCCGCCGCTTCGGCATGGATGCGGCGATCCTGTTCTCGGACATTCTGGTCGTGCCGCATGCGCTGGGCCAGGCGGTCGATTTCCGCGAAGGCGAAGGGCCGGTGCTCGAGCCGGTGCGCACGGAAGAAGCCGTCACCGCGCTCGAGGCCGAGGGCACGACCGAGCGGCTCACGCCCGTCTATGAGGCGGTGCGGCAGGTGAAAGAGCGATTGCCGCGCGAGACGGCACTCATCGGCTTTGCCGGGGCGCCGTGGACGGTTGCGACCTACATGGTCGAAGGGGGCACAAGCCGCGATTTCGCCCGCACAAAGAGCTGGGCCTTTGCCGAGCCCGAAGGGTTTGGCGCGCTCATCGGGAAGATCACGGATGCGACGGTCGCGCATCTCTCGGCGCAGATCGAGGCCGGCGCCGACGCGGTGCAGCTGTTCGACAGCTGGGCCGGCGCGCTCGACGAGCAGGGGTTCCGGGCTTATGTGATCGCGCCGACGCGCAGCATCGTCGCCGAGCTGAAGAAGCGTCATCCCGGAACTCCGGTCATCGGCTTCCCACGCGGCGCTGGCCTCATGTACCGCGCCTATGCGGGAGAGACCGGCGTGAGCGCTTTGGGTCTCGATACGAGCGTGCCGCCCATGATCGCGCGCAAGACGCTGCAAAGCCTGATGCCGGTGCAGGGCAATCTCGATCCGGCAGTGTTGCTCGCGGGCGGCGCGCGGCTTGACGAGGCAGTGGTGGCGCTCGTCGCGTGCTTCCGCGACGGGCCCTACATTTTCAATCTCGGCCACGGCGTGCTGCCGGATACGCCGGTTGCGCACGTGGCCCGGGTCGTCGAATTGCTGCGCCGCGTGCCATGACGCGTTGTGCCGTGGTGTTGTTCAATCTCGGCGGGCCGGATGGGCTTTCCTCGGTCGAGCCGTTCCTGTTCAATCTTTTCAACGATCCGGCGATCATTGCTTTGCCGCGTCTTCTGCGCTGGCCGTTGGCGCGCCTGATCGCGCGGCGGCGCGGCGACGTCGCGCGCGATATTTATGCGCGCATGGGCGGAAGCTCTCCCCTTCTCGCCAACACGAAGGCGCAGGCGCAAGCGCTCGAAGCCGAGCTGGGCGGCGAGTATCGCGCCTTCATCGCCATGCGCTATTGGCCGCCGCAGAGCGAGGAAGCGGCTGCGGCCGTGAAGGAATGGGGCGCCGAGGAGATCGTGCTGCTGCCGCTCTATCCGCAATATTCAAGCACGACGACCGGCTCCTCGCTGGCAGCTTGGCATGCCGCAGCGGCAAAGATCGGGCTTGCGGTGCCAACGCGTGCGCTCTGCTGCTATCCAGATGCCGCTGGTTTCATCGCTGCCATCGCTCAGCGCATCGAAGCGGCACTCGCGCAATGGCCGGCGAGCGTGCCGCTGCGCATTCTTCTCTCGGCGCATGGGCTGCCACAGCGCACCGTCGCAAAGGGCGATCCCTATCGCTGGCAGATCGAAATGACCGCGGCGGCGGTGGCGAAGCGCCTCGGCGACAAGCACGACATCGTCGTTTGCTATCAGAGCCGGGTCGGGCCCCTGAAATGGCTCGAGCCTGCGACGGATGCCGAGATCCGCCGCGCCGGCGCTGAAGGCAAGGGGGTGATCGTTGCGCCGATCGCGTTCGTGTCGGAGCACTCGGAAACTCTGGTCGAACTCGATCTCGATTACGGCAAGGTTGCGCGTGAGGCCGGCGTCCCTCGCTACGTGCGCGTTCCGACGGTAAGCGACGCCGTTCCCTTCATCGCCGCGCTCGCCGATCTCGTGCGCGGCGCGCGCGGCAGCCGCGGCATCGGTTCGGCCGGCGAAACGCGGCTCTGCCCTACCGGTCTCGCGCTCTGCCCGTGCGGCGCCGCCGCATGATGGCGTTGTTCGCTTGGCTCAAGGCCTTCCACATCCTGAGCGTCATCGCCTGGATGGCGGGGCTCCTCTATCTGCCGCGGCTCTTCGTCTATCACGCCGGTGCCCGGCCAGGGTCGGAGGCGTCGGAGACCTTCAAGGTCATGGAGCGAAAGCTGCTGCGTGGCATCATGAATCCGGCGCTCGTCGGGACCTATCTCTTCGGCATAGCACTTGCCGCAACGCCCGGCGCGGTCGATTGGGGCGCCTTTTGGATCTACGTGAAGCTCGCCTGCGTCCTCGCTCTCACCGCGCTGCACTATTGCTTCGCCCAATGGCGAAAAGCGTTCGCCGAGGACCGCAACCGCCGCTCGGCCGCGTTCTTCCGGGTGGTAAACGAAATACCAACACTGCTCCTCATCGTCATCGTCATCATGGTCGTGGTGCGGCCATTTTGAGAGAAGATCTCTTTCGCATTTGACTCCGCCGCGGCTTTCCGATTACATAGCTCCACCCGCCGCGGCGACTGAATCGCCAGTCGCAATCAAATCCAAAAAACAAAACATTCGGTCGCTTGCGAGGATCGTTCGCCATTCCGGCGACAGGCTTTCGGGCGCGCCATCACACCCCTCTTACGCGAAACCTCATGAATCTCCAGGAACTCAAAGCCAAATCCCCGGCCGAATTGCTGCATTTCGCCGAGGAACTCCACATCGAGAACGCATCCTCGCTCAGGAAGCAGGACATCATGTTCGCGATCCTGAAGCAGCTCGCCGACAACGATCAGGCGATCTACGGCGACGGGGTGCTCGAAGTCCTGCAGGACGGCTTCGGGTTCCTGCGGAGCCCGGAGGCGAACTACCTGCCCGGGCCCGACGACATCTATGTGAGCCCCTCGCAGGTCCGCCGCTTCGGGCTCCGCACCGGCGACACGGTCGAGGGCCAGATCCGCTCGCCCAAGGAAGGCGAGCGCTACTTCGCGCTTTTGAAGGTCAACGAGATCAATTTCGACGAGCCCGACAAGGTTCGCCACCGCATCAATTTCGACAACCTGACGCCGCTCTACCCCGAGGAGAAGATCAGGCTCGAGCTCGAGGATCCGACGCGGAAGGATCTGACGCCGAGAGTCATCGATCTCATTACGCCGCTCGGCAAGGGGCAACGCGCGCTGATCGTCTCGCCGCCGCGCACCGGCAAGACCGTGATGCTGCAGAATATCGCGGCCTCGATCTCGGCGAACCATCCCGAGGTCTATCTCATCGTGCTCTTGATCGACGAGCGGCCCGAGGAAGTGACCGACATGGCGCGCACGGTCAAAGGCGAGGTCGTGAGCTCGACCTTCGACGAGCCCGCCGTGCGCCACGTCCAGGTCGCCGAGATGGTCATCGAGAAGGCAAAGCGCCTCGTCGAGCACAAGCGCCACGTCGTGATCCTGCTGGATTCGATCACGCGGCTTGCGCGCGCCTACAACACCGTGGTGCCGAGCTCCGGCAAGGTGCTGACGGGCGGCGTCGACGCCAATGCCTTGCAGCGGCCGAAGCGCTTCTTCGGCGCCGCGCGCAACATCGAGGAAGGCGGCTCGCTCACCATCATCGCGACCGCGCTCATCGACACCGGCTCGCGCATGGACGAAGTGATCTTCGAAGAGTTCAAGGGCACCGGCAATTCGGAAATCGTGCTCGACCGCAAGGTCGCCGACAAGAGAACATTCCCCGCGCTCGACATCACGAAGTCCGGCACGCGCAAGGAAGAACTGCTCGTCGACAAAGCGGTGCTCTCGAAGATGTGGGTGCTGCGCCGCGTGCTGATGCCGATGGGCACCATGGACGGGCTCGAGTTCCTGATCGAGAAGCTGCGCCAGTCGAAGAACAACCACGATTTCTTCGAGGCGATGAATACGTAGACGCGGTCGGCTTTCGGCCTTTTCCAGAACTTGTCATTGCGAGCGGAGCGAAGCAATCCCCGGGCCTGATGGGGATTGCTTCGTCGCTTGCGCTCCTCGCAATGACAGTATCGTCGTCCTTACACCGTCAGCACGCTGGAGCCAGTGGTCTTGCGGCTCTCGAGATCGCGGTGGGCATGCGCGGCCTCGCGCAGCGGATAGCTCTGGTGCACCTCGATCTTGACCGCGCCCTTCTGCACCACGTCGAAGAGTTCGTTTGCCATCTGCACCATGTTCTCGCGCTTGGCGCCATAGGTGTTGAGCGTCGGCCGCGTAAGATATAGCGAGCCTTTGGCCGCAAGGATGCCGGTGTTGAAATTGTCGACCGCGCCCGAGGCGTTGCCGAACAGCACGCAGAGTCCCAACGGTGCAAGGCAGTCGAGCGACTTCATGAACGTATCCTTGCCGACGCCGTCATAGACGACCGGCAGCTTCTTGCCGTCGGTGAGCTCGGCGACGCGCTTCACGAAATCCTCGCGCGTGTAGACGATCGGATGATCGCAGCCATTGGCCTTGGCGAGCTTCGCCTTGTCGTCGCTGCCGACCGTGCCGATGACGGTGGCACCGAGATGCTTCGCCCACTGGCACGCGATCAGGCCGACGCCGCCGGCCGCGGCCTGCACGAGGATCGTGTCGCCCTTTTTCACCTTGTAGGTCTGGCGCAAAAGGTACTGAGCGGTGAGGCCTTTCAGCATCATTGCGGCCGCGCGCTTGTCGTCGATCCCGTCGGGCAGCTTGACGAGCCGGTCGGCCGGGATGAGCCGCGCCTCGGCATAAGCGCCCAACGGCGAATTGCCGTAAGCGACGCGGTCGCCTTTCTTCAGATAATCGACGCCCGATCCCACGGCCTCGACCACGCCCGCGCCTTCGGCGCCGAGCCCGGTCGGAAGCGCCGCCTGGTAGAGGCCGGTGCGGTTGTAGACGTCGACAAAATTGACGCCGACCGCGGTCTGGCGAATGAGCGCCTCTCCGGCACCCGGCGCGCCGACCTGAACCTCCTCCCACTGCATCACTTCCGGGCCGCCATATTTGTGGACGCGGATGGCATGCGGCATGGTTCGCTCCCTTGTTTGTGATGTGGCGCCGAGACTAGCGGCGCGCTTTGCCCGAGTCACGAACCTGCGCCCGTGTTATGGTGCGGTTGCGATGAGGGGGATGCGGGGATATTGGCGCGCGTGGGGGCTTCGCCTCGCGCTTGTGGCACTCGCACTCCAGGCGGCAGTCCCGCTCTTCATCCTCGTTGACCTGCGCGCGCTCGCAGCCGAACAGGCGGCCGACGCGATCGCGGGTCAGGCGCTCTGCATCCACGACGGATCATCACACCCCGCGGCACCTGCCCATTCGTGCAGTCTTTCCGTCTGCCCGCTCTGCGCCGCGATCGCCGCCGCGTCCGCGCTGGGCGTGCCGGCAACCGCCGCGCTTCCCCCTCCGCCGCTCGCGCGGGCGGCGCCAGCCCTCATGCTCGCCGCTGCCGCCGCGCTGCGCGAGACCCAATCCCTCCCCTACCGCTCGCGCGCGCCACCCGCCGTCTGAACCTCGTCTGATGGTGAAGCGCCGGCGGCGCCGTTGCGCCGCGGCGCGTGGCTTGTTGCTTTTGCGGAATGGAGGGGAACTTGCGACTGAAGCTTTCTGCGGCGGCATCGCCCGCCATCATCCTTGCGTTCGGTGCCGTGCCCGCGGGCGCGCACGGCTTTGCCGGCGACCGGTTCTTTCCCGCCACGATCCAGACCGACGACCCATTCGTCGCCGACGAGATGTCGCTGCCAACCCTGACGCGCAACCCGACCGATGCGACCGGCACGCAGTCCTATTCGGTCGAGACCGACATAGCGAAGCGCATAACTCCGAGCTTCGGCATCACCGCGGCGTACGAGTGGAACTACACCCAGCCGCAAGGTGCGGCGCCGATGCGCGGCTTCGGCAGCCTGACGACCGGCGCGCAGTATCAGCTTTTCATCAATCCCGCGCACGAGTTCATGGCGCTCGCCAATCTCGACGTGACCTGGGCGCACACTGGCGCGGTGAACCAAGGCGGCGCCGACGACCACACCACGCTCTCGCCCGGCATCGATTTCGGCAAGGGATTTGGCGATCTGCCCGACTCCCTTCCCTGGCTCAAGCCGTTCGCGATCACCGCCAATCTCAGCGTCGACTTCCCGACCCGCGTCAACAGCGCCGGTGCGCTCAACCAGAACGTCTTCAACGCCGGCGTCGCGATCGAATACAGTCTCGAATATCTCCAGCACCATGTCCGCGACATAGGGCTGACGGCGCCGTTCGACCGTGTGATCCCGCTCGTCGAGATCACGTCGGCAACACCGTTCAACCGCGGCATGGTCATGGGCATGACCGACGCCGGCGGCAATGCCACGACCGGCGTCATCGCACCCGGCGTGATATGGGCGGGGCAGTATTTCCAGATCGGCGCCGAGGCGCTCATCCCCTATGGCCAAGGACAAGGGCACGGGCTGGGCGGCGTCCTGCAATTCCACATGTTCCTGGACGACCTCTTCCCGAACTCGATCGGCCGGCCGCTGGTGCAATGGTGATGCCATGAAGCATGCGCTTGTGGTGATCGTGCTGGCACTGGCCGCTGTCGCTGGCGCCGCGCCGGCGGACGCCCACGCCTTCCTCGACCGTGCGGAGCCTGCCGTCGGCAGCACGGTCGTGAGCGCGCCGGCGGCGGTGCGCATCTGGTTCACCGAGGCGCTCGAACCGGCCTTCAGCACCATCGCGGTGACCGACGCGCAAGGCCACGCCGTGGGCACGGGCAAGGCCACGCTCGATCCCAAAGATCCGATGCTCCTCGTGCTCGCATTGCCGCCTCTCCCGCCCGGCACTTATCGCGTCGCCTGGCGCGTCGTGTCGGTCGATACGCATCCGACCGAGGGCGACTTCGCCTTCACGGTCAAGACGCCGTGAGCGAGGTCGAGGCGGTTCTTGCCGCTACCCGCCTCGTGCAGTTCGCGGCGGCGATGGCGCTTGTCGGAGCGCCCGCCTTCGCGCTTGGGCTTGCCGCCTGGTGTCCCGGTTTTGCCGCGGCCGAGCCGGGCTTCGCGCGTTTCCTGCGGCGCATGCTCGCGGCGGCCGCGCTCGCGGCAGTCGCCTCGGAGGCAGCGTGGCTCGATCTCGAGGCGACCTCGATGGGCGGCAGTTGGGGTGCGGCGCTCGATCCAGCCACGCTCCGGGCGGTGCTGTTCGAGACGCGGTTCGGACACGCGTGGCTTTGGCATATGGGGCTCGCGGCGGCGCTGCTGGCGCTGGCACTCGCGCCGGCGGTCGGCCGTGTTTCGGGGTTCGTCCTCGTCCTGCTGCTCGGCGCGGCTCATGCGATGGGCCTCGCCTGGGCCGGCCACGCGATGATGCGCCCGGGCGCCGGCGCGCTCGCGGCGCAGGCGATTCATATCCTGTGCGGCGGGCTTTGGCTCGGCAGCCTGCCCGCGCTCTATTGGTTGCTGGCGCGTGCGCGCGCCGCGCCCTCGCCCGCGCTCGACCACGCGGTGCGCACGCTGCTGCCGCTTTACTCGCGCGCCGGATATTTCGTCGTAACCATCCTCGTTCTGAGCGGGATCGCCAACAGCGCGCTTCTCGTCGGCAGCGCCGGCGCGCTCGTCGCGAGCGCTTACGGCCGCGTGCTCCTCGTCAAGATCGCGCTCGTCTTGGCGATGATCGCGGTGGCGCTCGACAACCGGCTTATGCTCACGCCGCGGATTCTCGACCGCAATCCCGCCTCGATTGCATCGCTCGCACGCCACGTCGCGCTCGAGCAGGGCTTGGCGCTGCTCATCCTCGCCGCGGTCAGCGTCCTTGGCCTGTTGCCGCCGGCGCTACAGCAATAGCGCGTGCTCGAGCTGCAGGAGGCGGCGCTTCGTCTCGGCGCCTTCGCCGCCGCTATAGCCGCCAAGCGCGCCTGCGGAGCCCACGACGCGGTGGCAGGGAATGAAGATCGGCAGCGGATTGCGCCCGCACGCCTGGCCGACCGCGCGCGGCGCCATCGCAAGCTTCTTGCCGAGATCGCCATAAGTGCGCGTCTCGCCGAACGGGATCTCGGCCATGAGCTGCCACACGCGCAGCTCTGTCGCCGTGCCGTCGGGTGCCAGCGGCAGATCGAACGTCTTGCGCCGCCCGGCGAGATATTCGAGCAGCTGGCGTTTCGCCTCGAGGAGTAAGGGCGTGGGCTTCCCCATCGCGCGGCCACCCCAGTCGAGCGCCACGATACGATCATCTTCCTCGCTGATGGTGAGGCGGCCGAAGCGCGTCTCGAACGAGAGCTTGCGCATCAGCGCTCGGCGAGCGCTCGCGCAAGCACCGCGGCGTCGTTCAACGGCAGCGAGCACGTCGTGCCTTCGCAGAGATAGACCGTCGCGCGGCCATCGAGCGCGCCCTTGCCCGCGGCGGGATGGGATTCCGGCAGCTCCGCGGCACCCCCCACGACGAGCAGGATCTTGGTCGGGAGCGGCGCGGCATTGACCGCGCGCAGCATAGCCTCGGTGTCCGCGCTCCCGCGCTCGCCAACGATGACGACCTGCAGCGCGCGCTGCAAAAGCTCCGCGCCATTCAAAAGCGTCGCGAGGCCGAACAGGTTGCGGCCCAACTCGCCGGCGAAGGCGTCAAGGATTTCCTCGGCGCGCGCGCGGAACATGTCCTCGCCGGTCAGGTGATAAAGCCGCGCGAACACCTCGACGAGCGTGCCGTTGCCGGACGGGTTCGGCTGGTCGTAAGCCTGCTTGGTGCGGACGAGCAAAGCCTCGGCGTCGTCGGCCGTGAAGAAATAGCCGCCGCGCGTGTCGCGGTAGTGCTTGTCGCAAATCGCGACCCACCGCCGCGCCCAATCGAGGAAACGCGCCTCGCCGGTCGCCTCGTAGAGGAGAAGCGCGGCGCGGCTCATGTTGGCATAGTCGTCGAGCACGGCCGTGTGCGCCCGCTTGCCCTCGCGCCAGGCATGCGCGAGCCGCCCGTCGGCGTGGGCGAGAGCCTGCGTGATGAAGTCGAAGGATTCTGTCGCGCGCACAAGCCAATCCTTGCGCTCGAACGCCGTCGCGGCCGTAACGAGCGCCGCGATCATGAGGCCGTTCCAATCCGCCAGCACCTTGTCGTCGGTGCCGGGCCGCACCCGGCTTGCGCGCGCCTGCAGCAGCACCTCGCGGCTGGCGGCGAGCGCCGCCTCGCTATCGTCGTCGAGAAGATCGATATGGCCGAGCCGGTTGAGGATGGTCTTCCCTTCCCAGTTTCCCTCATCCGTCACGTCGTAGATTTCGCAAAAGCGCGCGGCTTCTTCGCCGAGCAAGGCGTCGATCTCCGCCTTGCCCCAGACATAGAACTTCCCTTCCTCATGCTCGCTGTCGGCATCGAGGCTCGAGGCGAAGCCGCCCTGCGGCAAAAGCATCTCGCGGCAGGCCCAGTCGATCGTCTCGGCGACGCGCGCGGTATAAAGCGGCGCTTCGGTCTTCTGCCAGGCGCCGGTCAGAAGCTCGATGAGCAGCGCGTTGTCGTAGAGCATCTTCTCGAAATGCGGCACGAGCCAGCGCGCATCGACCGAATAACGCGCGAAGCCGCCGCCCAGATGGTCGTAGATGCCGCCTTGCGAGATGTGGTCGAGCGTCGTCAGCACCGCACTTTCGAGCCCGTCATTCTTCAATCGCCGCCCGGCACGCCACAACAGCGCGAAGAGCGGCGCTTGCGGGAATTTGGGCGCGCCGCCGATGCCGCCGGCGATGCGGTCGACCTCTTCGGCAAGCCGCAGCGCCGCGTGGTCGATGAGGTCCACCGAGATGCTGGCGCCCTCGCCCGCCGCCGGCTCCGACAATTTGCCGAGCTGCTTCTTGAGCGCGGTTACGTTCGTCGCCACCTGGTCGGGCTTGCCGCGATAGGCCTCGGCGATCGCGCGCAGCACGTCGGGAAAACCCGGCCGGCCCCAGCGAGCGCTCGGCGGAAAATAGGTTCCGCCCCAGAACGGCTCGCCCGCGGGGGTCAGGAACATGGTCAAGGGCCAGCCGCCCTGCTCGCCCATGGCGTGCAGCGCCTGCATGTAGATCGTGTCGAGGTCCGGCCGCTCCTCGCGGTCGACCTTGATGCAGACATAAAGCTCGTTCATCAGGCGCGCGATCGCTTCATCCTCGAAGCTCTCGTGCGCCATGACGTGGCACCAGTGGCACGCGGCATAGCCGATCGAAAGAAGGATCGGCTTGTCGGCAGCCTGCGCCGCCGCGAGCGCGGCCGGTCCCCAGGGCTGCCAATGCACCGGATTGTCCTTGTGCTGCAGCAGGTAGGGGCTGGTCTCGCCGGCGAGCGCGTTGTGGTCCATGTCGGAAGAAACGCCCCCCGTCCTACTCCGGCTCGTAGTTGCGGTCGAAATCCTCCGGCACCTTCGGGCCCCAGCGATAGAGCGCGTCCTCTGGGCCGTGCTCCTCGGCCTTCCACGAGCCGTCGGCCGGGATCTGGTCGATGTCGCAGAAATACTCGGCCATGCTCATCCACGGGTCGCGCAGATAGTGGAAGAAATTCGATCCCAGGACGTGCCGCCCAAAACCCCAGCCGTTCTTATAGCCGGCCGCGAGGATCGTCTGCGCGCCCAGGCCGATCTCGTCGGGCGAATCGACCTCGAAGCTCGCATGGTGGAAGCCCGGCCGGTCGGATTTGAGGACGGCCACGACGTGATGGTCGCCGCCCTGCGGCAGGTGCATGAAGGCGATGAGGCCTGGCACGCTGTCGGTGAGCTTCAGCCCCACCACCTCAGTGTAGAAGCGGCACAGGCGCTCGGGATCGGGCGTCTGCAGCAGCACGTGGCCCAACCGCACCGGGCGCACGTCGTGGCGCGCCGGACAGCCGCGGCCGCGCACGAGCTCGTGGCCGGGATTGTTGATGACGAAGGGCTTGGCGCTACGCCACGGCTGCGCCGCTTCCTCGCGGACATTCAAGGCATGCCCGTCAGGGTCCTTGAGCCACAAGCCGCCGCCGAAAATGTTGCTGGGCGCGTCGATCTCGGGCACGCCCTTCGCCTTCATGCGCGCGCGGATCGCCGATACCCCGGCCGCGTCGCTGCCGAAGCGCAGGTGGTTCAAGCGCTTCTTCGCGCCCTCGACGAGCAGCACCTGATCCTGTGCGCGACCGGCGCAGCGGAAGGCGAGCGCGTTGCCGCGGCTCTCCGGCGCCAGGCCGAACAGCGAATAGAATTTCCGGCCCGCCTCGATGTCGGGCACGGTGAGCGCGTAGCTCAGGAGCGACTGCACCGCCATTTCCGCCTCCGGTCCTCGGAAAGCCCGAGCTTATCGCATGCTCCGGGCCGCCTCCAGGGGAGCGGCGCATCGTTCTAATGCGCGCCGCCCTCGACCTGGTGGCCTTCGGCGCGCCAGCGCAGCATGCCGCCGGCGAGGTTCGCGACTTCCGGGAAGCCTGCCTGCGCCAAGAGCGAGACCGCCTGTGCCGAGCGGCTGCCGGCGCGGCAGACGGCGACGACGGGCCGCTCCTTCTTGAGTTCGCCCGTGCGCGCGGCAAGCTCGCCCAGCGGGATCAGGATCGCGCCGGCGATATGGCCCAAGGGCCCGGTGAACTCGTTGGGCTCTCGTACATCGACGATCTGCACCGGGGCGGTCGCGTCCTCGAGCGCCTGGGGGGCAATCTCCCAAATCCCGGCAAAGCTGAAGGCGAGCGGCGCCCAGCCGGGATCGGAACTTGGCGCGCGGTCGCCGGCCGGCCGGCCACAGCTGAGGTTGGCCGGTACCGCCACATCCATCTGCTTCGGATGGGCGAGCTTCAGGTTCGTCATGTAGCCGGCGAAATCCTCGGCGGAGGCCGCGCCGCCGAGGCGCGGGTTGAAATGCCGCTCCTCGGCGACCGAGGTCACGGTGAGCCCGCGATAGTCGTGCGCCGGATAGAGCAGGCACGTATCCGGCAGGGAGAAGATCTGCTGCCGCACCGAGCGGTACATGACGCTGGCGTCGCCGTGCTGAAAATCGGTGCGGCCGCAGCCGCGGATCAGGAGGCAGTCGCCGGTGAAGGCCATGCTGCGGTCGTCGAGCACGTAGGTGAGGCACCCGTCGGTGTGACCTGGCGTCGCGCGCACCGACAGATGGCGCTGGCCGAATGCGATCGTGTCGCCGGCCGAAAGCAGGCGATCGGCGCCCTCGGCCCCGGCCGTGCGTGCGAGCGCGATCTTGCTGCCGAGCCGGCGCCGCAAGAGCCAGGCGCCGGTGACGTGATCGGCGTGGACATGGGTCTCGAGCGTCCACAGGAGGTTCAGGCCAAGCTCTTGCACCAGCGCCGCGTCGCGCCGCATCTGCTCGAACACGGGGTCGATCAGCACCGCCTCGCGCGCCTCGGAATCTCCGAGGAGATAGGTGTAGGTCGACGATTGCGCGTCGAACAGTTGGCGGAAGATCAGCATCGGAACCCCCTGCCCGCACGAGCGGTGTGGGCGCCATTTTATCACCCGGCGGCGCCGTTGGCGCTTGCTAGAGTGGCGGTGATGAGGGCCTGGCCGGCATGACCCCGTTCGGCGTGCGCCTGCGCCAGCTTCGCGGCGAGCGCGGCATTGCCTTGAAGGACATGGCCGAGGCCTTGGGCGTCTCGGCCGCATATCTCTCGGCACTGGAGCACGGCAAGCGCGGCCGGCCGACGCACGCGATGGTGGTCGCGATCTGCGCCCAGCTCAACATCATCTGGGACGAGGCGGACGAGCTGATGCGCCTCGCCCGGCTCTCGCATCCGCGCGTCACGGTCGATACCGGCGGGCTCTCGGCCGAGGCGACCGAGCTGGCCAATCTCCTGGCCGAGCGCATCCGCAAGCTGCCGCCCGAACGCATCGCGCGGATCTTGGAGCTGGTCAGAACGACGCCGATCCCGGCGGCGCGGCGCCGCTCGCGCCGGGTAACGAGGTCTTAACCTCCCGCGCGCAAAAATTTTGGCCATGCCGCATCCCGAAGCCCAGTATCTCCGCCAGCGCGACCTTTCGCGCCTGCGCCTGCAGGAGATGAACGAGGCCGAGCGCGCCGAGCTGTTGCGCCGCTACGCCGATTTCGTCGACCATTTCCGCATCGGCGACAAGGAAACGAAGCCCAAGCCCGTGCGCAAGTGGGTCCCGGGCGAGAGCTCTTAGAGCCAAGGTTTTTCCACTGATTCGTCGTTCCCGCGCAGGCGGGAACCCAGGGCGCGCGACGTGCCGTTGCCCTTGGACCCCCGCTTTCGCGGGAGTGACCGTCCGGCAAATGTGAGTGAAAGCTCTCGATGCCCTTCGTTCGTCATGGCCGGGCTTGTCCCGGCCATCCACGGGTTTGGTTTTGCAAGCACTTGTGGATGCCCGGCACAAGGCCGGGCATGACGACATATGATCGGAAGTCGCCGAGTTCTGTCTAAAGAATGAATTTCGAGAGGTCGGCGTTCTTGGCGAGCGCGCCGACGCGCTCGCGCACGTAAGCGCGATCGATCGTCACCTTGGTCTCGGGCGGCTGGTCCGAGGCGGTGAAGCTCACCTCCTCGAGCAGCCGCTCGAGCACGGTGTGCAGCCGCCGCGCGCCGATATTCTCCACCGCCGTGTTGATCTCCTCGGCCAAAAGCGCCAGCTCGTCGATCGCGTCGGCGGTGAAATCGAGCGCCACGCCCTCGGTCTGCAAGAGTGCGCGGTACTGCTTGATGAGGCTCGCCTCGGGCTCGGTCAGGATGCGGCGGAAATCGTCGCGCGTCAGCGGTTTCAGTTCGACGCGGATGGGGAGCCGCCCTTGCAGCTCGGGCAGCAGGTCCGAGGGCTTGGCGAGATGGAACGCGCCCGAGGCGATGAACAGGATGTGGTCGGTCTTGACCGCGCCGTGCTTCGTCGCGACCGTCGTGCCCTCGATGAGCGGCAGAAGGTCGCGCTGCACGCCCTCGCGCGACACGTCGGCTCCAAGGCGCTGCTCGCTGCGGCCGCAGATCTTGTCGATCTCGTCGAGGAACACGATGCCGTTCTGCTCGACGGCGGAGACCGCCTCGCGCGTCACCTTCTCCTGGTCGAGGAGCTTGTCGCTCTCCTCCTGGATGAGGACGTGATAGCTGTCGGCGACGCTCATCCGCCGCGGCTTGGTGCGGTTGCCGAACGCCTTGCCGAAAATGTCGCCGAGATTGACCATGCCCATCTGGGCGCCGGGCATGCCGGGGATGTCGAAGGTCGGAAGCTGCGGCCCCGAATCCTGCACCTCGATCTCGATCTCGCGCTGGTCGAGCTCGCCCGAGCGCAGCATCTTGCGGAATTTCTGGCGCGTGTCGGCGGACGCGTTGGCACCGACGAGGACATCGAGGACGCGCTCCTCGGCGCGGAGTTCCGAGCGCGCCGACACCTCCTTGCGCAGGCGGTCGCGCGTCATCTTGAGCGCGATCTCGACGAGGTCGCGCACGATCTGCTCGACGTCGCGCCCGACATAGCCCACCTCGGTGAACTTCGTCGCCTCGACCTTGATGAACGGCGCCTGGGCAAGCCGCGCCAGCCGCCGCGCGATCTCGGTCTTGCCGATGCCGGTGGGCCCGATCATCAGGATATTCTTGGGCAGCACCTCCTCGCGCAGTTCCTCCGGGAGCTGCTGGCGGCGCCAGCGGTTCCGGAGCGCGATCGCGACCGCGCGCTTCGCTTCGCCCTGACCCACGATGTGGCGGTCGAGCTCGGAGACGATTTCGCGCGGGCTGAAAGACGAGTTCATAGCGTTTCGATCAGGACCTGGTCGTTGGTGTAGATGCAGATCTGGGCGGCGATCGCCATGGCGCGCCGGGCGATCGTTTCGGCATCGAGCGGCTCGGTGATGAGCGCGCGGGCCGCGGCCAAGGCATAGCTGCCGCCGGAGCCGATGCCGATCAAGCCGTCCTCGGGCTCGAGCACGTCGCCCGTCCCGGACAGCACGAGCGAGACCTGGCGGTCCGCCACCGCCATCATCGCCTCAAGCCGGCGCAGATAGCGGTCGGTGCGCCAGTCCTTCGCAAGCTCGACGCAGGCGCGGGCGAGCTGGTCCGGATGCTGCTCGAGCTTCGCCTCGAGCCGCTCGAAGAGGGCGAAGGCATCGGCTGTGGCGCCGGCGAACCCGGCGATGACCTTGCCGCTGCCGAGCCGGCGCAGCTTGCGCGCGTTCGACTTGACGATGGTCTGACCCATCGTGACCTGGCCGTCGCCGGCGATGACGACGCGCCCGTCCTTACGCACACTCAAGATGGTGGTGCCGTGCCACGCTTCGGCCATGCGCCGAATATGGTGGCGCGCGGCGCGCGCGTCCACCGCCCCCGCAGGGGCGGGGCTGGCCTAATCCCAGAAGTCGGAGGCGGCGATCGCGAAATTGAGGTTTTGCGAGCCCGGCAGCGAGGCGAGCGTAGTGATGCCGAGCAGATTGCCGCGCTCGTCGAAAAGCCCGCCGCCCGACGAGCCGGGCGAAAGCGGCGCCGAGGTCTGAATGAGGTTGTGGCCCTTGGCCGTGCGCAGGCCCGAGACGAGCCCTTCGGTCAAGGTCCGCTCGAGCGCGCGCGGCGCGCCCAAGGCATAGACATGCTCGCCCACCGCGATGTCGTCGAACGCGCGTACCCCCGCAACCGGGACGAGCGGCTCGCCCTCGCTTTGCAGGACGCAGCGGTCGGACACCGTGTCGGCCGCCACCAGCTTCGCGTGGTAGACGACCTTGTCCTGCAACAGCACGATGAGCGGCCGGTGCGCGATGACGTGGCAGTTCGTGAGCAGCAGATGCTCGGAAATGGCAATGGCCGAGCCCTGCATGATGTCGCGCGCACGCGCGTCTCCCACCGAGCGCGCCGCGCCCACCACGAACACCGAGCGCTCGAGCTTCTTGTAGAGCGCCGCGGCCGTGAGCGCCTCTTTCGCGATGTGGTCGGGCCGCTTCGGCAGGACCGAGACGGGCGGCGGCATCTGCACCACGGCCGCCTGCTCGACCACGGCCTCGGGCTCGCTCATCGCCTTGGCGAGGCTTGCCGCGCTCGCGATCTGATCCTTGTCGTCGGGCTCGGGTGCGATCGGCGCCACCGCGACCTGCTTGGTCAGGCAGTCGTTGTATTGGCCGATGCCGATGCGGCGTAGATAGCCGCAGTCGCGCTCGATCTCGCGAAATTGCTGCTCCGAAAGCTGGGTGCGGTCGGGCGCCGGATGGTCCTTGAGCTGGGCGAGCTGCGTCGTGATGCAACTGCTGTAAAGGCTCTGGCTCTTGGCATGCGCGGCATAGCACGCCGTGTTGATGCTGACATTGTCCTCATAGGAGAGCGAGGACCGGTCGGGCTCGGCCGCGTAAGCCTGAGCCGCCACAGAAAAGGCGGCCAATGCCGCCATCCGCCACGCGCTGTGCATGGCGCGATCCTCGCCGAACACGGTTGAGCGAGCGTTAAGCCCGTGTCCCGGCGATGCCACAATCGCCGCGGAATTTGCGAAAATGCCACCGGTTTGCGAATGTTAACATCACCCAGACTAGAAAGGGGCGTGTCACTCTTGCATCTCGACGACCATCCCCGATTTCGGCACCTCGCCGACTATCTTGCCGCCAAGGTGACGCCCGGCCGCCTCGCGGGCCGTCAGCACCTTGAGCCAACCGAGCTAGGCAATCTCCTCCCCTGGATGATGCTGGTCGACGTGCTGCGCGAGCCCGGCGACAAGCTCAACTACCGCATTCGCCTCGTCGGCACGCAGGTGGTCGCGATCCAAGGCAGCGACGCCACCGGCAAGCTTGTTGATGAAGTGCTTAACACGGGCGCTGCCTCCGCGATCTTCGCCGGCTATGACGAGATCGTGCATTCGAGCCAGCCGGGGTACCGCGAGGGCGTGGTCGCAACGGAGGGGCGCGACCACGTGTTCTATCGCCGCGTCGCCTTCCCGCTTGCGCGCGACGGCGAAACCGTCGACATGCTCCTGTTCGTCTTCGTTCGCGACAGCGCATGAGGGCGTGCCGATTTGCCGCGCTCCTTGCGACTTGGTAAAAGGCGCCGCGTGGCGAAGGCGAAGGAAAAGCTCCGGACGGCGCGGATCGAGCGCAAGACGCGCGAGACCGCGATCACGGCCGTCGTCGATCTCGACGGCACGGGCGCGTTCGAGGTTGCGACCGGCATCGGCTTCCTCGACCACATGCTGCAGCAGCTCTCGCGCCACAGCCTCATCGACCTCACCGTCGAGGCCGCGGGCGATCTCCACATCGACTTCCATCACACGACCGAGGACACCGGCTACGCCGTCGGCGAGGCGGTGGCGAAGGCCTTGGGCGACCGGCGCGGCATCGCGCGCTGGGGCGACGCGCTCATCCCGATGGACGAGACGCTGACGCGCGTGGCGCTCGACATGTCGGCGCGGCCCTATCTCGTGTGGAAGGTGAATTTCTCGCGCCCCAAGCTCGGCGAGATGGACACGGAACTGTTCAAGGAGTGGTTCCAGGCCTTCGCGCAATCCTCGGGCGCGACGCTCCATGTCGAGAATCTCTACGGCGAGAACAATCACCATATCGTCGAGTCCTGCTACAAGGGTCTGGCGCGCGCTCTGCGCCAGGCGGTGGCGATCGACCCGCGCCGCGCGGATGAGGTTCCCTCGACCAAGGGCGTGCTCGGCGGCAGCCTCTGATGGCGCTCGTCGCCGTGATCGATTACGGCTCGGGCAACTTGCGTTCGGCGGCGAAGGCCTTCGAGCGCGCCGCGCGCGAGTCAGGCCATGACGACCGTGTCGAGGTGACGGGCGATCCGGCGACGGTCGCGCGCGCCGACCGCGTCGTGCTGCCGGGCGTGGGCGCCTTCGCCGATTGTCGCCGCGGCCTTGCTGCCGTCTCCGGATTGGAGGAAGCGCTCGCCGAGGCGGTGCGGAAGAAAGCTCGGCCCTTTCTCGGCATCTGCGTCGGCATGCAGCTTCTCGCGACCTCGGGCCGCGAGTTCGAGGACGTGCCGGGGCTCGATTGGATCGCGGGCGAGGTCGCGGCGCTGCGCCCGTCCGATCCCTCGCTCAAGATCCCGCATATGGGCTGGAATGAATTGCAGCCTGCGCGCGCGCACCCGCTTCTCGCCGGGCTCGCGCCCGGCACGCATGCGTATTTCGTCCACAGCTACGGCTTCTTCCCGGCGCATGCCGAAGACGTGCTCGCGACGGTCGAGTATGGCGGCGCGGTGGTGGCGGCGGTCGCGCGCGGCAATGTCGCGGGTGTGCAGTTCCATCCCGAGAAGAGCCAGGCGGCGGGCCTGCGCGTCATCGCGAATTTTCTCGGCTGGCGGCCGTGATCCTCTATCCCGCGATCGATTTGAAGGATGGGCGCTGCGTCCGGCTCGTACGCGGCGAGATGAGTGCCGCGACCGTGTTCAACGATGATCCGCCGGCCCAGGCGCGGAAATTCGCCGCGGCAGGCGCGCGCTGGCTCCATGTCGTCGATCTCGACGGCGCGTTCGCCGGCGAAGCGAAGAACGGCGCGGCGGTCGACGCGATCCTGCGCGCGACGGCGCTTTCGGTGCAGCTGGGCGGCGGCATCCGCACCGAAGGTGCGATCGCGTTCTGGCTCGCGCGCGGCGCGGCGCGGGTCGTGCTCGGCACCGTGGCGCTCACCAATCCCGCGCTCGTCAAGTCTGCCTGCCGCGCGTGGCCCGGCCGTGTCGCGCTCGCGATCGATGCGCGCGGGGGCCGTGTCGCGGTCGAAGGCTGGGCGCGCACGTCTGACGTCGCCGCCCTCGATCTCGCGCTCGCGTTCGAGGATGCGGGCGCCGCCGCCATCGTCCACACCGACATCGAGCGCGACGGCGTTTTGGGCGGCGCCAACGTTGCCGCAACGGCGGCTTTGGCGCGCCGCCTCAAGACGCCGGTCATCGCCTCGGGCGGCATCTCGTCCGAGGCCGACCTAGCCGCGCTGAAGGCACACGAAGGAGACGGCATCGCCGGCGCCATCATCGGCCGCGCGCTCTATGACGGCCGCATCGATCTCGCTCGCGCGCTCACGCTCGCAGAGGCGCCATGCTGAAGCGCCGCGTCATCCCTTGCCTCGACGTCAAGGACGGGCGCACCGTGAAGGGCGTCAATTTTGTCGATCTCGTCGATGCCGGCGATCCGGTGGCGCAGGCGAAATTCTACGACGCCGAGGGCGCCGACGAATTGTGTTTCCTCGACATCACCGCCTCGGCAGAGGACCGCGCCACGCTTTACGACGTGGTGCGGCGCACGGCCGAGCAATGCTTCATGCCGCTGACGGTTGGCGGCGGCGTGCGCTCGGTCGAGGACATCCGCACGCTGCTTCTTGCGGGCGCCGACAAGACCTCGATCAACACCGCGGCCGTGGCACGGCCCCAGCTCGTGCGCGAGGCGGCGGAGAAATTCGGCAGCCAGTGCATCGTCGTCGCGATCGACGCGAAGCAATCCTCGCCCGGGCGTTGGGAAGTCTTCACGCATGGCGGCCGGCGCGGCACCGGGCGGGACGCAGTCGAATGGGCACGCGAGGTCGTGGCGCTGGGCGCGGGCGAGATCCTGCTCACCTCGATGGACCGCGACGGCACCGGCCATGGCTTCGACATTGCTTTGACGCGCGCCGTCGCCGACGCCGTTTCGGTGCCGGTCATCGCCTCGGGCGGGGTCGGCACGCTCGACCACCTGGTCGAAGGCGTTCGCGACGGCCATGCGAGTGCGGTGCTGGCCGCCTCGATCTTCCATTTCGGCACCTTCCGCATCGCCGAGGCGAAGGCGCGGCTCGCTGCCGCCGGCATCCCGGTGCGGCTTGACCGCGCGGGAGCCGGCCCCTAGGTTTTGTACGTCCTGCGCGTACAGGCGCAGGATCTATGGATTGACGGAACGAAGCCAATTTCCGGGGGCCCCCCCATGCCCGACCTCGACGGCAGCATTCTCGACCGGCTCTATGCCACGCTGGGCGACCGGCGCGGCGCTGATCCTGCGCTTTCCTACACGGCGAAGCTCTTTGGCGAGGGCACGGCCGGGATCACCCGAAAACTTGGCGAGGAGGCGGTCGAGACCATGGTCGCGGCCTTGTCCGAGGGGCCGGCCGCGCTCGCCGGCGAGAGCGCCGACCTCCTCTACCATCTCCTCGTGCTGTGGCAGGATCGCGGTATCGCCCCTGCCGACGTCTGGCGCACGCTTGAGGCCCGCATGGGCGTCTCGGGCATCGCCGAGAAAGAAAGCCGCACCAAGGCCTGAGGAGTCGATCGATGGCGTACGACCCGAACAACGTCTTTGCCCGCATCCTGCGCGGGGAACTCCCGTGCAAGAAGGTCTACGAGGACGACCAGGTGCTGGCCTTCCACGACATCCGGCCGCAGGCGCCGGTCCACGTCCTCGTCATCCCCAAGAAGCCCTACGTCTCGCTCGAGGATTTTTCGGCCGCGGCGCCGCTCGCCGAGCAGGGGGCGTTCTTCGCCGCGGTCGGCAAGATCGCGCGCGACCTTGGGCTTGTCGGCAGCGGTTACCGCATCCTTGCCAATCACGGTCCGCACTCGAACCAGGAAGTGCCGCACTTCCACGTCCATATCTTCGGCGGCCGCAATCTCGGCCGGCTGCTGGAGCCGCCCAGACCATGATCGGACCGGGCGGAACCGGTCTGCGATCCGCCCGAGCCGTGAATCATGGTCTCCCCTGTTTACTGGAGAGCAAGATTCACGCTTCAAACGGAAACCCCGTTTCCATTTGAAGCGATCTTGCTCTCGGGGCGCGTGACGTATTTCTTAACCGACCGGCCCTAGCATTCCCCGATCGGGCTTCGGCCGGAGCGGGGAATGGCGATCGACGGCGCCCAGGGCGGGGCGCGCACGGAAGAGCAGCGGCTGAGGGACTACGCCGAGGCTGCCGCCGACTGGTTTTGGGAGATGGATGCCGATCTGCGCTTCACGCGCATGAGCGCGAGCACCCATTTGCCCGAAACCTATGAAAGCCAGGACTTCATCGGCCGCCGCCTCGACGAAGTGCGCGGGCTCGGCGTCGCCGGCGACGACTGGCAGCCGCTCGCGGCGCTACTCGAAGCGCGCCTGCCGTTCCGCGACGTGCGGCTCGTGTGCCGCGGCAATGGCGGCGGCCATCTCCATCTCTCGTTCTCGGGCCTGCCGCTCTTCGCCGCGAACGGCTCGTTCGCGGGCTACCGCGGCATTGGTCGCGACCTCACGCTTCTGAAGCGCGCCGAGGAAGACGCGGCGAGGGCGCAGCGCGAGCTCGCCGCCATGTCGGGCCTCTTGCGCGCGACGCTCGACAACATGGAGCAGGGCCTCCTCGTCCTCGACGGCGAGCTGCGCCTGTGGCTCTGGAACGACCGCATGTTCGCGCTCTTCGGCCACAACCCCAAGAATTTCTGGGTCGGACGGCCGTTCGCGGAGATGGTGCGCGAATACGCCGGCTCCTCCAATCAGGAGCAGGCCAATATGAGCATCGCCTTCACGCGGCGCGTCAACGAGACCGGCAAGGCCGCGGTGCGCGAGTTCATGGCCCCCAACGGCTGCTTCATCGAGATGCGCGTGACGCCGATGCCCGAAGGCGGCGCCATCGCCACATATTCCGACATCTCCGAACAGAAGCGCGTCGAGGGCGATCTGCGCCGCGCCAAGGAGGAGGCCGAGCTCGCGAGCCGCAGCAAGAGCGAGTTCCTGGCCAACATGAGCCATGAGCTGCGCACGCCTTTGAACGCGATCATCGGCTTCGCCGACATCCTGCGCGGCGAGATCTTCGGGCCCTTGGGCGATTCGCGCTATGCCGACTACGCCACCGACATCCGCGACAGCGGCCTCCATCTCCTGAAGCTCATCAACGACGTGCTCGATGTCTCGAAGGTAGAGTTCGGCAAGATCGAGCTGGCGGAGGAGGCGGTCGACATCGTCGGCGTGATCGAAGGCTGCATCCGCCTGATGCGCGAGCGGGTCGATGCCGCGGGCCTTCATCTGAACCAGGCCATGCCCGTGACGCTGCCGCTCGTGCAATGCGACGAGCTGCGCATGAAGCAGGTGCTGCTCAATCTCCTCTCGAACGCCGTAAAGTTCACGCCGGCCGGCGGCACCATCACCGTGCGCGCCAGGCTCACGGAGCGCGGCCTCGGCATCACCGTCGAGGACACCGGCATCGGCATCGCGCCCGGCGATATCGAAAAGGCACTGCGCCCGTTCGGCCAGATCGACAGCCGCCTTGCGCGGAAGTACCAGGGCACGGGGCTCGGGTTGCCGCTCGCGAAATCGATGATCGAGCTGCATGGCGGCCGACTCGATATCGAGAGCACGGCAGGCGAAGGCACGCGCGTGACGTTGTGGCTGCCGATCGAGCGCATGCTGTTCCCGGCCGGCGGCCGTCGCGTCGCCAACGGCGAAGACTAGGGTCACGCTCGAATTCGCGTTTCGACTCGCCGCGAAAAAGCGCGGTGCGGTGCACGAAATTGTGTACAAGTTCGGAGTCGCACATCTCTTTCGGAGTGCGCGGCGACGCTTTTGCGCCTCTTAGGAAAAAATTAACTGGGCGGCGCGCGGAGTGACTCTCGTGCGCACCGAAATAAATTCGAACTCGATCTCCGCGCTGCCCGTTGCCGATCCGCATCTCTTGGCGCTTCTGCGCTATTGGCTCGCCAAACGCCGCACCCTCCCGCTGCCGGCGCGGCGCGACATCGATCCGCTGGAGATCGGCCCCGATCTGCTGCCGGGCCTCGTCATGACCGATCTTCTGGAGCGCGGCACGCGCGTGCGGTTCCGTCTCGTCGGCACGGCGGTGGTGAAGCGCATGGGCTCCGACCCGACCGGGCGCTATCTCGAGCGCGAGCTCCGCGGCGGCTGGTTCGACGCGTTCGGCTCGCTCTGCCGGCTCGTCTATGCCGAACGCGCGCCGGTCTATGCCGAATGCGAGATGCATTGGGGCTCGGGCCGAACGATGCGCCTCGCGAGCCTGCTGCTGCCCTTGACGCAGGACGGGCCCGACCCGGCGATCGCGCTCGCGGGCCTCGCCTTTGCCTCGCGCGAGCCGTTCCCGCCGTCACTGCGCGCGCTCGCCGAAAGCGGCGCGCACCAGGAGTTGCGCCGCCACGTGTTGAAGGAGCTGCCTGTGCTCGACGCCGCGCCCAGCGCCGGCCGTTTCGTCGCGTAGCGAATCCTCGCCGCCTCAGATCTCGACCTGGCCGCCGAGCTCGACAACGCGGTTCGAGGGAATCCGGAAATACTCGGTCGCGCTCAGCATCGTGCGGTGCATGAGGATGAAGAGGCGTTTCCTCCAGTCCCAGAACGGCGAATGCCGGCCGATCACGACCTTCTCGCGTCCGACGAAGAACGACGTCTCCATGAGGTTGAAGCGGAACTGCATGACGCGAAGCTGGGCCAAGGTGCGCGGGATGTTGGGCTCGTCCATGAAGCCGTAATGGATGGTGATGGCATGGAAATTATGGTCGAGGTGCTGCATCTCGATGCGCTCCCGGTCGGGCACATGCGGAATGTCCTCGATATCGACCTTCATCAGCACCACGCGCTCGTGCAGCACCTTGTTGTGCTTGAGATTGTGCAGAAGCGCGGGCGGCACGATCGAAGCATTCGGCACCATGAAGACCGCGGTGCCGGGGACGCGCTGCGGCCGATCGGGCCGGAGCGTCTGCAGGAACGTCTCGAGCGGCAGCGCCTCGCGCCAGCGCTCGACCAGAACCTGCTCGCGACCGCTGATCCAGGTCGTCATCAGGACGAAGAGCACAAGTCCCACGACGAGCGGGAACCAGCCGCCCTCGACGATCTTCAGCACATTCGAGCTGAAGAACACGAGGTCGACGATAAGGAAGAAGCCGAACACCGCGCCGGCGATGAGCTTGTTGTAGTGCGCAACCGCAACCGCATAGACGAGCGCCAGGATCGTCGTCAGCGTCATCGTACCGGTGACGGCGACGCCATAGGCGGCGCCCAGATTGTCGGAGCTCTTGAATCCGAGGACGAGCGCCAGCGTGGCTATGAGCAGGAACAGGTTGATCTTGGGTACGTAGATCTGGCCGATCTCGGATTCCGACGTGTGGCGGATGTTGAACCGCGGCAGATACCCGAGGAGCACGGCCTGGCGCGTCATCGAGAAGGCACCGGAGATCACCGCCTGCGAGGCGATCACGGTGGCCGCCGCTGACAGCACCACCATCGGATAGAGCGCCCAATCCGGAGCGAGGCGGTAGAACGGGTTGTCGAGCGCGGTTGGCGAGTGCAGCAACAGCGCGCCCTGGCCGAAATAGTTCAGAAGCAACGCCGGAAATACGAAGCTGAGCCAGTCGACTCGGATGGGCCAGCGGCCAAAATGGCCCATGTCGGCATAGAGCGCTTCGACCCCGGTGAAGGCCAACACCACCGCGCCGAGGAGCAGCAGCCCCTTGCCCGGATCGGACCACAGCAGCGCCAAACCGTAATAGGGATTGAGCGCCTTCATGATGCCGGGCTGACGCACGATCTCGATCAGGCCGAGAAGTCCGATTGCGAGGAACCACAGGATCATCACCGGCCCGAACGCGCCGCCGACCCGGGCCGAGCCGCGGCGCTGGAACATGAACAAAAGCACGAGCAGCACGACGGCGATCGGGATCACATAAGGGTCGAAGAACGGCGTCGCCACTTTGAGGCCCTCGACCGCGCCCAGAAGCGAGATCGCCGGCGTGATGACGCCGTCGCCGTAGAAGAGCGCGGCGCCGAGTAGGCCGGCCGCGAGGATCCACCAGCGCAAGCGCGCCCGGCCTTCGCCGGCGCGCAAAGCCAGCGCGGTCAACGCGAGGATGCCGCCTTCGCCGCGGTTGTCGGCGCGCATGATGACGATGACGTATTTGAGCGTCACGACCACCATCAGCGCCCAGGTTATGAGCGACAGCACGCCATAGACCGAGAACGGCGACACGCGGCCGCCGAGTTCGATGAAGCATTGCTTGATCGTGTAAAGGGGCGAGGTGCCGATATCGCCATAGACGACACCAAGCGCGCCGAGCATCAGCAGCTTGCGGTCGCGGCTGTGGGCCGCCGCCGTTCTGCCGACCGCGGTAACCTGGGCCATGAATCCCTTGAACCCGCGAGTTGGGGCGGGTGTCCTAGACAATCCGGCGCCGCGGGGCAACGGGCGCCACGATTGAAACTTTCTCCCCCGTCCTGTATGTGCGGTGGCGCAAGACGCAGGGGAGCGCGCGGAGGATCATGGAGACTCCGACCCGGAAACCGGCCGAGGACGCCCGGCGCCTTCTGGCGAACTGCTTTTTGTTTCAAGGCCTTGGCTCAGACGAGCGGGATCAGCTCGTGAGCCGCGCGCATATCCGGCGCTTTGCCGCCGGCGATCAGATCTTTCGCATGGGCGCGCCCGGCTCGAGCATGATGGCCGTGCTGTCCGGCCAGATCCGCATCAGCATCTCCTCGCCCGATGGCAAGGAGTTGCTGCTCGCGGTTTTGCATCCCGGCGAGGTGTTCGGCGAGATCGCGCTCCTCGACGGCAAGGAGCGCTCGGCCGACGCCACGGCCATGACCGCCTGCAGCCTCGGCGTGCTCGACCGGCGCGAGGTCATGGTATTTCTCGAGCGCCATCCCGAGGCTTGGCCGCGCATCGTCGAGGTGCTGTGCGAGCGCTTCCGCGAGAATACGCAGCATGCCGCCGAGGTCTCGCTGATGCAGCTTCCCGCGCGCCTCGCGAAGGCGCTGCTGCGCATGGACGCCGAGCACGTGGGCGGCAAGCCCCTGTCGCAGCGCGATCTGGGCAATCTCGTGGGCGCGGCGCGCGAGAGCGTCAACAAATGCCTCAACGAGTGGCAGCGCCGCGGCGTCATCCGGATCGACGACAATTCCATCGCGATCCTCGACCGCACCGCGCTCGACGAGCTGACGCACTAGGCTCTGATCCAATTTTCTTGGATCGTCATTCCCGCGGAAGCGGGAATCCAGGGCAACCCATATGGGGACGCCCTGGGCCCCGCTTTCGCGGGGGCGGCGGATCAGTGCTTTAACCCGGATGGTTGGGGCGCAAAAACCTTACGCGGCGGCGCGCACCGGCAGAGCCGGCTGTGCCGGCTGAAGCGCCTCGCGCAGGCGCTGGAAGGCAAGCCGCATGCGCGACTTCACGGTGCCGAGCGGGATCGCGAGGTCGCACGCGATCTCGCCGTGCGACTTGCCCTCGTAGAAGGCGAGGCTGACGACCGCCGCCTGCTCGCGCGGCAGCGCCTCGAGCACCGAGCGCACGCGGCTCTGCTCGTCGACGAAGGTGATGCGCGCGTCGGGCTGCGGCACCGGGGCAGGCTCGAGCGCCGGCTCGGTCGGGTCGAAGGCGCGGCGCTGCTCGCGGCGGAGCGCGTCGATGCGAAGGTTGCGCGCGATCGTGAAGATCCACGAGCTGACCGCCGATTTCGACGGGTCGTAGCTCTCCGATTTGCGCCAGACCGTGAACAGCACGTCCTGCACCAGCTCCTCGGCCAGCTCGTCAGTGGTGCCGAGCTTCTTCATGTAGGCCTTGAGGCGGGGGGCGAAATAATTGAACAGCTCCATGAAGGCCTTGGTGTCGCGGCTGCTGACGGCGGCGATGAGGCGGCGGTGGCTCAGCGCCGTTTCGCTCGGCACCGGTAACCGCGTGATCGTGGCGACCATCCGTGCCCGCAAGGGCTTGCGCGGGGCGGCGCGATCGGAGGTGAAAATGGCGGCCGTCATCGGACTTCCCCTGCTCTCCCGTACCGCGCTCACAACCGCGGCGTCTGCGAGCCATAAAATCAGGGTCCGAACGGAGCGCGTGTGACCTGCCTCACACGGATTCGATCTTTTTGCCGGATTGGTGATCTAAGTCACAATATTTCGTCGTTTTTATGTGACCGCCTGCTCGAAGGAGGGGCGCCGGCGGGGCCCGGCGCCCCTTTCGACTAGCTGCGCGCGGCGGCGTCGAGCGCGTCGCGCCGGCCCAAGCCCATGCCGGCGAAGCGCACGTAGTAGAGCCGCGCCAGGATGAAGCTCGCGACCGTGCCGATGCCGAGCGGCACGAGGAGGGCGAGGTAGAGCTGCTGCACCGCCAGGTGCATGTCGATGAGCACGCCCGCCACATAGGGCCCGGCAACGGCGCCGCAGCGCCCGACCGCGAACGCCCAGCCCGAGCCGTTGGAGCGGATCGAGGTCGGGTAGATCATGGCCGAGGTCGCGTTGAGGCCGAACTGCAGACCGAGAAGCGTGAAGCCGCAGAAGAAGATCACCGCCATCAGCAGCATCTCGCTCGCGCCGGTCGCGTAGCCGGTGAAGGGTGCCACGCACAGCGACACGACGAACAGCACGCACACCGGCATCAGCCCCATCTTGTCGATCGGCCGCGACAGCGCGAGCCCGCCGAGCGTGCCGCCGACCTGGAACACCGAGGTGCTGAGATAGGCGTCCGACATCGGCACGTGCGCCTGCGCCAGCACCGTCGGCAGGAACTGGTTCATGAAATAGAACGACATCAGGTTGCAGATGAAGCACAGCCACAAGAGCGGCGTGATCCACTGCATGCCGTCCTGGAAAAGCTGCTGCGGCCGGAACTTCGCATAAACCTTCTCGTCGGCGACGACGAAGCGCAGACCCGAACCGATCTGGCGGCCCGGATCCATCGCCTGAAGGATGCGCACCACCTTGTCGCGGTTCTCGTCCTTCACGACGAGATGCTTCAGCGATTCCGGCAGCCAGAACCAGGCGAGGATCGCAATCACGATCGGCGTGACGCCGCCGATGAAGAACAGCGATTGCCAGCCATAGGCCGGAATGATGCTGTTGGCGATGAACCCCGGCACCGCGCCGCCAAATGTGATGCCGGTGAACATAACGATGATCATGGTGGCTCGGGCGCGCTTCGGCGCGAACTCGGCGTTCAAGGCGATCGTATTGGGCGGCATGCCGCCGAGACCGATCCCCGTGAGGAAGCGATAGACGGCGAGGCTCGTGAGCGATGTCGCCGACATGGTGAGAAGGCTGAAGACGCCGATAAGCAGCAGCGACAAGACGATGGCCGCTCTGCGGCCATAGCGGTCGCCGATCCAGCCGAGGATCATCGAGCCGAACAGGATGCCAAAGAGCGCGGCGCTGAAGGCAAGGCCGAGCGCGGCCATGCTCTTCAAGCCCCACAATTTCACGATCGCGGGCCCGGCCGAGCCGACCGTGCCGATGTCGTAGCCATCGAACAGAATGATGAAGAAGCAGAAGATGACGATCATCGCGTTGAAGCGGTTCATCCGCCGCTCGTCGATGAAGCGTGAAATGTCGAAGACCTGCTCTCTCGCCATGTTTCCTCCTGGCCGGGCCGCGTCGGGGCGGCCTGGTCGTTGCCCCAAAGTCTAGCCGCGCCGGCCGATTCGGGTCGCGTGGGATTTGTCCCACAAGGCAATGGGCGGGAGGGTTCGGCCGCGCTGGCGTTCGCCCGCGGGAGGCGTGCGGGCGATGGCAGCGGCCGGAAGCCGAGCGATGCCGGCAGTGACGACGCGGATTCCGGCGCGGCTCGACCGCCTGCCGTGGTCGCGCTTTCACGCGCTCGTGATCGCTGCGCTCGGCATCACCTGGATCCTCGACGGACTCGAAGTGACGATCGTCGGCGCCGTGAGCGCGGTGCTGCAGGACCGGCGCACGCTCGGCCTCACGCCCGAGGAGATCGGCGCGGTCGCATCCTTCTATGTCGCGGGCGCGGTCGCGGGCGCGCTCGTCTTCGGCTGGCTCACCGACCGGTTCGGACGAAAGCGCATGTTCTATTTGACGCTCGCGGTCTATCTCGTGGGCGTGGCGCTGTCGGCGGTGGCACAGGATTTCTGGAGCTTCGCCCTCTTTCGCGCCATCACCGGCGCCGGCATCGGCGGCGAATATGCCGCGATCAACTCGGCAATCGACGAGCTGATGCCCGCGCGCCTGCGCGGACGCATCGATCTCATCGTCAATGGCAGCTACTGGCTCGGCGCCGCAGCCGGCGCCGCCGCGACACTCGTGCTGCTCGATCCCGCGGTCCTCCCGGTCAATCTCGGCTGGCGCGTGGGCTTCGGCATCGGTGCCGTGCTCGGCCTCGTCATCCTCGCGCTGCGCCGCGCTGTGCCCGAAAGCCCGCGCTGGCTCGTGACGCACGGGCACGCGCAAGCCGCCGAGGATGCCGTCGCGGAAATCGAGCGCCGTGTCACTCAACGCACGGACCTGCTTCCGGTCGAAGACGACGCGCCGCTCACGATTCATCCGCGCCGGAGCTTCGGCTTCATTCTCGTCGCACGCGCCATGCTCGGGCTCTACCGCACGCGCGCGCTCCTCGCCGTTGTGCTGATGCTGGCGCAGGCCTTTCTCTACAACGCCCTCTTTTTCACGTACGGGCTGGTGCTGAGCCGGTTCTACGACGTGCCGCCGCAGCAGACCGGCCTCTATCTCCTGCCGCTCGCGGCCGGGAATTTCCTGGGGCCGCTCCTGCTCGGTCATTTCTTCGACACGATCGGGCGGCGGGCGATGATCTCGGCGACCTATGTCGTCTCGGGCCTGCTGCTGGCGGGAACCGGCTATGCGTTCGCGGCAGGCATGCTCGACGCGGCGACGCAGACGCTTGCGTGGTGTGCCATCTTCTTTTTCGCGTCGGCGGCCGCAAGCGCCGCCTATCTCACTGCGAGCGAGATCTTTCCACTCGAGACGCGGGCGCTCGCGATTTCGTGTTTTTACGCGATCGGCACGGCCGCGGGCGGCATCGTCGCGCCGTGGCTCTTCGGCAAGCTCATCGGCGTGGGCTCGCGCTGGTACATTTTCGAAGGCTACGCCGCGGCGGCGGTGCTGATGCTGGTAGCGGCGCTGGTCGAATGGCGGATCGGCATCGATGCCGAGCGCCGCTCGCTCGAAGCAATCGCGCGGCCCTTGGCGGCCGGCGAGTCGTAGAAAGTAGTAAGGGCGGCGGCGCGCAGCCGCCGCCCCCCGTGATCAGAATCCCCCGGGATTGCCGCCGTAGCCCGGAGCGGACACGCCATAGACCGGATCGACCGGATCGCCGTTGCCGTTCCGGAGCCGAGACCAGGCCGGAACCGCGTTCGGGTTGTAGGGCTTGGTGGCGCTGCCGAGATAATCGTTACCCGGCTGCACCGCCACTTGCGGCGGGTTCGGGTTCATCGAAGCCGCGACATCATCGGCACGAGCGAGGGCGGGCAGGCCCAGTCCAAGCGCCAAAGCGCCGGCGCCCGCAAGCATGATGGTTTTTCTCACAATCGGTCCTTTCACTGTTTCATCACAACGAGGCAAGCGCTACGCGCCTCGCGACTACGCGACAAGCGGCGCCTCGGCATACGAATGTTGCGAGACGCGCGGGGATGCTGCCCCGGGCCGCCGCTTAGAAACGTCGGCCCGCGCGAGGCGCCCTCTTTCTTAATGGCCCCTTGTTAAAAGGCGCTTAAGGCGCTCCGTGCGTCAAAAGGGCGCTTCGGGCGCCTTCCGGCGTGCAGGAAAACGAAATCGCCGGTTTTCTTGGCGTCGGGCCACACGATCTCTTCGTGCAAGATCGCGCGGAATTGATCGACCGTGTGGCCCGGGGCCGAAATCGAGCGGACCTACTGCGCCTTGTCGTAGGGAACGACGTCGCCGTTCTTGTATTCCGGCGGCCACACCGTCACGACATGCTGCGGGCTCATGAATTCGTCGAGCGAGCCCGTCTTGATGTCCCGGAACTGCTCCACGACCATGCGCGCCTTGGTCCACTCGCCGTCAGCCGTGAAGGAAATCGGGCCGGCGATGGTCTGGAATTCGTGACTGTGGATGTACTCGGCGATCTTCTGGTTATCGAGCGTCTTCGTCTCGGTCACGGCCTGGGCCAGAATCTGCCCCGCGCCGTAAGCGAACGGGATATAGGAATAGCCGATCGGATCGGTCTTCGCCTGCGCCGCGCGCGCCTGATAGCGCTTCAGCACATCCTTGAGGCCGGGGAAGTCGAAACCCAGCGAGAAGGCGTCGACATAGACGATGCCGTTCGTGAGCGGGCCGAGCTGCATGCGTCCGGCGGTCGAAGCGAGCCCGACCATGGTGCCGCCGAAGATCTCGGCCTTGAGCCCGGTCTCGTGCGCGGCGTGAACCATGCCGACCGTGTCGGGGTTGTAGCCGGCGTTGTAGAGAATGTCGGGATGGGTGGCCTCGATCGCATGCATCACCGGGCCATAGTCGGTGGTATCGGGCGGGTAGGCCTTGTCGTAAACGATGTCGAGCCCGGCCTTCTTGGCGTTCTCGCGCGCGCCGTCGATCGAGTTCTTGGCGAACTCGGCGTCGGCGCCGGAAAGCGCGATGCTCTTGGGCTTCGGGTTCATCGCCATCGCGACCGCCATGAAGCCTTCGGTGAAGGCCTGACGCGGGTTGGGCCCGCTCGACAGCATCACGAAATATCCCGGGTAGTGGAACTGGCTGTTGGCCGCCAAGGCCGTCACGGCGATCGTCGCCATCTTGTGCTGCATGATGATCGGGATCGTCGGCACCGCCATGTTGGTGGCGTAAGGCCCGATCAGGAGATCGGCCTTATCGACCTCGATGATCTTCGTGTAGATGCCGGGGACGAGCGTCGGGTTGCTCTGGTCGTCGTAGCAGTCGAGCACGACTTGGCGGCCCAAAAGCCCGCCATGCGCGTTGACGTCGTCGCGCCACAGCTCGAAGCCCATCATGACCTGCTTGCCGTTGACGGCGACGCCGCCGGTCAAGGACGCGCTGCACCCGACCTTGATCGGGTCGGCCGCTTGCGCGGTGCCGGCCGCCAGGATGGCGCCCGCCGCCAATGTCACGATCCTCTTCATGGGTCTCCCTCCTTCAATGTCTATTGTTTCGCCGCGTCGTAGGGATAGACGAAATCCGCCGTCTTGTATTGCGGCGGCCATACGACCTGGGCGTGGTCCGTGCTGCGATACTGGTCGAGATCGCCCGGCACGACATGCCGGAATTGGACGAAGAGCCGGCCCGATTCGGTCCACTCGCCGTCTTTGTCGAAGCTGATCGGGCGCAGCACCGTCTTGACCGGATGCGAATGGAGCCAGGCCGAGACTTTCTCGGGATCGAGGCTTTGCGCGCCTTCGACGCCAGCCGCGAGCACCTGGCCCGCGGCATAGCCGAACGGCGGGAAGACATAGCCGAGGGGATCGACCCCCTGCTCCTTTGCCGCGCGCGCCTGATAGGCGCTGACGAGCGCCTCGGCGTCAGGCGTGAGCAGCGTCTTCGCCGGCGCGAACACGGTGCTGTTGAGCATGCCGTTCATGAGCGGACCGAGCTGCAGCTCGACGCTCGTGATGCCAAGCCCGACGAGCGCGCCGCCGAACATCTTGGTCTTGAGCCCGATCTCGTTGGCCGCGCGCACGACGCACACGGTGTCGGGCGGATATGCCGCGACGAACACGATGTCGGGGTTCGTCGCCTGCACCGCGCGCATCACCGGCGCGCAGTCGCTGATGTCGGGCGGATAGAACTTGTCGTAGACGATCTTGTATTTCTGGTCGGCGGCATTCTTGCGCGCGCCTTCGATCGCGTTGCGGCCATATTCGGCGTCGGCGCCCAGAAGCGCGATCGTCTCGGGCTTCGGCTTCTGTTCGTTGGCGAGCGCGAGGAAGCCCGTCGAATAAGAGCGCTCGGGGTCGGGCCCGGTCGCATTCATCGAGAAATAGCGCGGATAGTGGAACTCGTGATTGGCCGAGTTGGCGAGGATGCCGACCGTCATCTGGCCTTTCTGCATGAGGACCGGAATGGCGGGCGCCACCATGTTGGTGGCATAGGGGCCGATCAGCAGGTCGGCCTTGTCGATGTCGATGAGCTTCGTATAGATGCCCGGCACGTTCGCCGGCTGACTCTGGTCGTCATAGCAGTCGAGCATGACCTGGCGGCCCAAGAGCCCGCCCTTGGCGTTCACCTGATCGCGCCAGATCTGCAGCGAGATGAGGATCTGCTTGCCGATGCCGGCGACGCCGCCGGTCATCGCCATGCTGCAGCCGACCTTGATCGGCTCGGCCGCGCGCGCCGGCGCGAGCGGCGCGATGGCGAGCAGCGCCGCCGCAAACGTGAGGGCGCGCATCTAAGCCTCCGTCCGTTCGGCGACGATCCGGTTCCGCATGCGGCCGAGGCCTTCGACCTCGGTCTCCATGACGTCGCCGGCTTTCAGGAATGTGTTCGTGCCCTGGCCGACGCCGCCGCAGGTGCCGCAGAAGAACAGGTCGCCCGGTTCAAGCGTCGAAATGCGCGAGGCAAATTCCATCTGCTCCTCGGGCGTATAGATGAATTGCGAGGTGTTGCCGTTCTGCTTGATGACGCCGTTGACCGACAGATGGATGCCGAGCTTCATGTGGTCCGCGACGAAGACCCGCGGAACGAGATAAGGCCCCATCGGCGCGAAATTGTCGGAGCCCTTGCCGCCATACCAGTCGGAGCGCAGCCCCGGCCGGTCTGGCCGCATCTGCCAGTCGCGGCACGACACGTCGTTGCCGGTCATGAACCCGGCGATGTGCTCGAGCGCCTTCGACGCGGCGACCCGCTTCGCCTTGCGCCCGATGGCGATGCAGAGTTCGGCTTCCCAATCGATTTTCGACGTTCCGTGCGGGATCTCGACGTCGTCGAAGGCACCAGCCAGGGCGCTCGACGCCTTGAGGAACATGTAGGGGTGCGAGGTCGCTTTCTCGCCGGTGAACTGGCGGTCGGCCGGCGACATGCCGGCGCGGATCATCTCGTTGACGTGCTCCTGGAAGTTCTGTGCGGCGTTCAGAATCTTGCCGGGCCGCTGAACCGGCGCGCGCGGGCGCAGGCCCGAAACCGGCGCGACCGCGTCCTTGAGGCGGTCGCTCGCGAGGCCTTCCTTTTCGATGAAGGCAACCAGCTCCTGCAGCACGGGGAAATTTCCGTCCCACTCCTCGACGAGCCCGCGCAACGAGCCGGTATCGCTCAGAGCGTGCGTCCGCCCCGCCGCGGTGTCGCGGAAGGCGGCATAGGCAGGCGCGATGCCTATCGCCTGGTCGCCCAGCACGATCGCGGCAAACTCCGCCCCGCCCGCCGCGGCATACGTCGCGAGCTTGAACTCCTTACCATTCATAGGACGCCCCCTCCGGCCCGGCTTTTCCCGATCCTAAAGCTTATCGCGGGCCAACCAAAGCGTCATGGCCGGGAGCGCCTGCGCGGCCCCGGCCTGACGTCCTTGTCGCGGAGTTGGAGCGGCTTTTACTTCACCACCACCGTGCCCTGCATGCGCGGATGGATGGTGCAGAAGTATTTGTAGGTGCCGGCCTTGTCGAACACGAACGAGAAGCTGTCGTCGGTGTCGAGCGGCGGTGAGCGCCATAATTTATCGTCACCCGCGGCAACGACCGTGTGCGGCTCGTCGTCCTTGTTGGTCCACGTCACTTTGGTGCCGCGCTTCACCGTGATCGTGGCTGGGCCGAAAGCGAAATTGTCGATGGCGACGCTGACCTGCTCGGTGGCGGCCGCGACACTGCCGCTCAGCAGAAGCTCACCCGCGACGAGCATGAGCGCCGCCACCGCCAGAAGCCCCAACACGATGCGGCGGCCGAGCCAGAACATGAGCATGGGCCCCCCCCCTCACGATGCAAGGCTTGCGTCGCTGAATGACGCTTTCTCCGCGACGATCTCGACCTCGCGCACGCCGAGCATCGCGCGGAGCTTCTCGGCCGGCACTTTGAGCGGCCCGGGGGAGCCGCCCTCGGCGCCGGGCGCGGCTTGCGGGAACGCGGTCGAATAGGCGGTGCGGCAGGTAATGTTGCCTTCGACCTTCTGGATCACCTGGTGGATGTGGCCGTTCAGAACCGTGACCGAGCCGAAGCGCTTCAGATAGGCCATTGCGGCGTCGGCATCGTCGGTGCCCCAGCCCCATTGCGGATAGACCGACCAGAGCGGCATGTGCGCGAAGACGACGATGGGCGTCGACGCGCTTTTGCCCCTGAGGTCGTCCTCGAGCCATTCGAGCTGCTCTGTCCCGAGCGAGCCCTGGCCGCCGGCCTTGAGGTTCACGACGTTGATGAGCCCGACGAAATGCAAGCCGCTCTTGTCGAAGCTGTACCAGCCGCCGGCCGCCTTGCTGCGGCCGAAGCGCCCGAAGAATTGTTTGCCGTCGTCGCCGATCACGTCGTGCTCGCCCGGCACGTGGAAGGTCTCGAGCTTGGCCGTCTTGAGGAGCTGGTCGGCGGCGTCGAACTCCTCCGGCTTCGAGAGATGCGTCACGTCGCCGGTATGGAGCATGAAGTCGGGCTTTGCCGCGGTGATGCGGGCGAGCGCGTCGCTCAGGGTTGCGTTCGGGTCGGGGTTGATCGGGTTCTTGAAGCCGATATGCGTGTCGCTGACCTGGGCGAAGGTGAACGTGCCGGGCTCGGCCGCCTGGGCATCGCCGACGAGCGTGCGCCCGCGCGGCACGCCGCCCGCAACCGTCCACAGCACGCCCGCGCTCCCCAGCATCAGGCATTGCATCGCCTTGCGGCGGGTCGTCGTGCTCCTGTCCTGCATCTCGCCTCCTTCCGCCCCCTCGGGGCTCATGCGGACGAAGATCACGAAGGGCGCGCGTCTATTCGCAGGAGGCGGAAAAATTTTTACGGGAATAAAATGGCCGCGGGCCTGATCAGGACTCGTCCATGGAGCGCGATCGCGATTTTGCCGCCGTGGCGCTGCCGCATCTCGACGCGGCCTACAACCTTGCGCGATGGCTCGCCGGCAGCGGCGCGGAAGCGGAGGACATCGTGCAGGAGGCGCTGGTGCGGGCCTTGACCTATTTTCCGGGCTATCGCGGCGGCAACGCGCGGGCCTGGCTTTTGCGGATCGTGCGCAACGCCGCCTATGCCGCCTTGAACGCGCGGCGCGCGACCAAGGCGGAGCCGCTCTGGGACGGGGACGAGGGCGTGCCGGAGCCGGCCGACCCGGGCGATGATCCCGAGACCGCGCTCATCCGGCGTCGTACCGCACTCCGCATCGACGGCCTCGTCGAGCAACTCCCGGCCGAGCTCAAGGAGGCGCTCGTGCTGCGCGAGCTCGAGGAATTGTCCTATCGCGAGATCGCCGAGGTGACGGGCGCGCCGGTCGGCACCGTCATGTCGCGTCTGTGGCGCGCGCGGCGGCTGCTCGCCAAGGCAGGGGCGGGGGAACGATGAGCCAATCCTGCGACCGCGCCCTTCTGCTCCAGGCCGAGTTCGACGGCGAGCTCGACGCCGCGCAGTCGGCCGATCTTGCGCAGCACCGTGAGACCTGCGCCGTCTGCCGCGCCAACTGGGCGACGCTCGAAGCCTCGCGCAAGGCCGTGCGCGGCGTCGATTATCACGCCGCCCCGGACGCGCTTCGCGCGCGCCTCGCCGCACGGCTCGGGCCCGCGCCGAGGACGGCGGCGCGGCGGCGCTGGTGGCGCGAGCCGCTGAGCTTCGCCGTGGGCGCGGCCTTGGCGGCGATGCTGCTTCTCGTCGTGCGGCCGCAAGGCAACGACGCGCTCCTCTCGGCGCTCGTCGACGATCACGTGCGCTCGCTCCAGCCCGGCCATCTCTACGATGTCGCCTCGTCGGACAAGCACACGGTAAAGCCGTGGTTCGACGGCAAGCTCGACTTCGCGCCGCCGGTGAAGGATCTGTCGGCTGAAGGATATCCGCTCGTCGGCGGCCGGCTCGATTACCTGGGCGGCCGCGCCGTGGCGGCCTTGGCCTACGAGCACGGCAAGCACCCGATCAATCTCTTCGTCTGGCCCGTAAATTCCGACGTGCCCGCACCCGCCGCGTCGGTGCGCGAGGGCTACAACATCCTGCACTGGGATGATGGCGGCATGTCGCTCTGGGCCGTCTCCGACATGGAGAAGGACGAGCTCGAAGAATTCAGAAGCGACTGGCTGAAGACGCCGTAGCGCCGCAGGTTTACGCCTTCTTGCGCCGCGCGGGCTTGTGCTCTTCGGCGGCCGGCGCCGCGGCCGCGGCTTTCTTGCCGCCGCCCTTGACCGGCAGAAGCAGCGCCTGCTGGCGGCGGTCGGCCTCTTTGCCGCGCCGCTTGGCGCCCGCGCCGGTGCCCTCGCGCTCGATGCTGCTCCGGAGCGCCGCCATGAGGTCGACGACGTTCGAGGCCGGCTCCTCGACTTGGCGCTTCGCCGGCTTGTGGCCCTTCATTTTCTCGGCCACGAGCTCGCGCAGCGCGTCCTGGTAGCTGTCGCGGAAGGTCGAAGGATCGAATTCGCCCGAGAGCTTGTCGACGATCTGCTCGGCCATCGCCACCATCTCGGGCTCGATCTTGGTCGGCAGATGGTCGAACTCGGGCTGGCGCACCTCGTCGGCCGTGCGCAGGGTCATCATCATGAGGCCCTTGCCAAAGGGCTCGATCGCCACGAGCCGCTCGCGGCTCGACATCACGATCTTGCCGAGCGCCGCCATGTTCTTCTTCGCCATGGCGTGCGCGATCACCTCGTACGCCTCGACCGCATGCGCGCCGTCGGGATAGACGTAGTAGGGCATGTCGAGATAGAGCGGCGCGATCTCGTCGCGGTCGACGAAGCGCGTGAGGTTCAAGGTCTTCGAGCTCTCGACCTGAAGCTCGTCGATTTCGTCCTTGGTGAGCGTCACGTACTGGCCGCGCTCGAACTCATAGCCGCGCAGCAACTCGCCGCGCTCGACCGGCTCGCCGGTCTCGGCGTCGACGGGCTTCAGCGAGATGCGGTTGCCGGTCTTCGGATTGATCTGGTGCATCCGGATCCGCTCGGACTCGCTTGTCGCAGGCGCGAGATAGATCGGGCACGAGACCAGCGAAAGCTTGAGATGACCGGACCAGCTTGGGCGCGGCATGGGCCTCTCCTTGAGAGCGCCGAGAGTGCGCTCGGGGCTGATTCTGCAGCGAGTCGCTTAAGATTGCTATGGCGCGCGAGCGCTTCGTTCCCGAAGCGTTCTCGCGAAAGCGGCGCCGCCTACCGCATGCAAACGGTTTCGACCTCGAGATCGGCGCCGAGAATGTCCGCGAGCAGGGACAACAGGCTGTGCAGCGCCTCCATCGGGTGAACGCGCCGCAGCGGATAACGCCGCGTGATGCGGTCCCAGCACACCACCGTCTGGTCGAGCTTGCCGAGCGAGTCGCCGATTTCCCAGATGGTCGCGCGGCAGTTGCGCAGAAAGGCGAGGAACGGGGCCGGATCGGTCTTGCGGACGAACATCTTGTCGTAGCCGTCCTCGTAGTCGGCGAGGATCTGCTCGATCTTGCTCCATTGTTGGCGCAGCTCGGAGCGGACGAGATCGTGCAGCGGCTGGAGCGCGTGCCGCGTTCCTCCGGCGCCGAACGCGCCCATCGTCTCGCCGTTCTTGAGCCAATGCGCGAGCTCCAACAGCGCCGGTTTCAGTCGCTGGTACTGGAAGGCATAGAAGGTGATGACCTTCCACGAATAAAGGATCTCGAGCGCGCCATCGTCGGGAAGGCGGAACGTGATGATGATCGGCGCGAGCGCCTCCTCGTCCTTCGCTTCCCACAATTTCTCGATGAGTTTCTTGACGTGGCCGCGCGAGGTTTTGGCGTCGGCATAAGCCGCGCGCACGATCGGCACGAAGCGCTCCTGGATCAGGCCCTGGAGCTCGAGCCACTGCTCGTCGCTGATGTCGAGATAGCGGTCGTTGACCGAGATCTGCTCGGCCTCGACCACGTCGCGCAACAGGAACGGGTCGAGCGTCGGCAGTCGCGCGAGAAGTCGCAAAAGGCGCAGATCCTCCTCGAAGCCCTCGCGGTCGCCATTGCGTTTCAGGCCGCACTTGTCGGCAAGCGCCTCTTCGAGCTGGCGGTCGTGCAGGAAGATGGTGCTGCCGCCCTCAGCCGGGCTTTTCTCGTTGAAGGGGAAATAGAGCTTGGTGCCAACCGGCGGATCGCGCCGCGAGCGGCGCTCGGACGGAAGCACGCTGTGCTTCATCACCACCACGCCGTTGAGGGCGGGGTGGCGAAAGAACAGCTCGCTCTCGGCCGGATTGTCGGCGAGGAGCTTCTGCGTCGTGCCGTTGCAGTCGAACACGCGCGAGGAGCCCGTGTCGATCATCGGGCTGAAGATGTCGTCCTTCATGTTCGTCCGCGCAGGGTTCGTCCGCGAGGGGTGACCGGCCGCGCCCCGATTGCAGCGCAGGAAAGTTAAGAATTTCCCTTCCTCCACCCTTTGGTAAGGTCGGGCGATGCGGCTTTTCCTTTTGCTTCTGCTCGTGCTGGCGCATGGGGCCGCGGGCGAGGAGCTGAAGATCGGCCTCGTCCGCACCGTCGCCTCGGGCCATGTCTTTATCGCGCTCGAGCGCGGCTATTTCGCGGCCGAGGGATTCGAGGCGAAGCTCGTGCCCTTTGCGACCGACGAGCCGGTGGCGATTGCGGTGCTGACCGGCAACTGCGATGTCGGCGTCGCGGCGCTGACCGCTGGGTTCTACGCGCTCGCGGGCCAGGGCGAGCTGCGCCTCGTCGCCGGCCAGAGTCGCGATCTCCCCGCCTATCGCAACATCGCCTATCTCGCCTCGAACAGCGCGTACGCCGCCGGCCTTCGCGCGCCCAAGGATCTCGCCGGCCATTCCCTCGCCATCACCCAGATCGGCGCGCCCGGCCACTACGCGCTCGGGCGACTGGCCGAGAAATACGGCTTTGATCTCAAAAGCGTGCGCCTTGTGCCGCTCTCTTCGTTCCCCAACATCGTCACGGCGCTGGCGGGGAACCGGGTCGACGCCGGCATGCTCGCCGCAACGCCCGCCATCACCAGCGAGGAGCGCGGCGCGGCGCGGCTCATCGGCTGGACCGGCGACGAGACACCGTCGCAGGCGGGCGGCGTCTTTGTCACGACGCTCAGCGCGAACGACCGGCCCGAATTCGTCGAGCGCTTCCTGCGCGCCTATGTGCGCGGCGCGCGCGACTATTTCGCGGCGTTCTCCGCGCCCGACGGCACGCGCCACGACGGTCCCGATGCGCCCGCCGCGCGCGCCATCATCGCGAAATACACCGGCGAGAGCCCGGCAGAGATCGCGCGCGCCACGGCCTACGTCGATCCCGATGCGCGCTTCGACGCGGCCGACATCCTGCGCCAGATCGCCTGGTACAAGGCGCACAACATGCTGAAGGACGAGGTCGAAGGTGCCGCCCTCATCGACCGCCGCTACGTCAAGGCGCTGCCGAAGGAGTGAACGCCCGCGCCCCTACCCCGAGTGGTGGAGCGGCAGCTTCGAGCCGGCGGCCGTGCGCTCGACCACCACCTCGCCGCGAAAACAGAAGAGCTTCGCGGGCCGTCCGCCGGTGCCGGTCGAGACCTCGCCCGTGTCCTCGACGAGCCCTTGGCCTTCGATCAGGCGGCGGAAATTCTGCTTGTGGAGACGCCGCCCGGCGAGCGCCTCGACCGCGCGCTGCAGTTGCAAGAGCGTGAACGACGCCGGCATCAGTTCGAACACGACCGGCCGATACTTGATCTTGGCACGGAGCCGCGCGATCCCGGTGGCGAGAATGCGGCGATGGTCATGCATCATGGTTTGGCCGAGCGGCGGCGACGGGGTCTTCGCGGCGACGGCCGCGCCGGCTTCCGGCACGAGCCCCGCTTCCCACAAAAGCTCGTAGCGCTGCAGCACGAACTCCTCGTTCCAGGCGCGGCCCGCGGGCGCGAACGCGACGGAGATTCGTTGCCGCCGCTCGCGCCGCGTGTCGGACGGCGCGGCGTCGGCCCAGGTCTCGAGCCGCGGCACGATCACATCGGCGACGAGCGCGGGCGGGCCCGCGCGCCAATCCTCCCACGGGAAATAGCCATACCAGCTGTACCAGCCCGCGGCGGGCGTCGCGGCGCCGGCGGCCGCGCGCTCGCGCGTGAGGCCCAGATAGCTGATCGAGACGACGCGCCCGCCCTCGCCGTCGCGCGTGCGGTCGCGGTCGGCGAAGGTGTAGAGCTGCTCGACATAGCCCAGTGGATGGTGCGTCTGCTCCTCGACCCAGGCGCGCACGCCCTGCTGCAGGCTGCGGTGGCGCGACTGGAACGGGCCCGACGGCAGCGCGCGGCCGCCTTCGAGCGCAAGGACGCGCGGCTCTTCCGCGGTGACCGCGACGATGACGGCGGTGAGATCGATGGCAAGCGCCGCGCTCGCTTCCCCGGCGTCGAGCTGATGCACCATGCCTAGGCGCCGCGCATGGCCGCGAGGCTCCGGCGCTGCCGGCCGGAAGCATCGAAATTCGCGGGCGCGAGCCAGCGCTCGAACGAGCCCTTCAGCGCCGGCCATTCGCTGTCGAGGATCGAGTACCAGGCGGTGTCGCGGTTGTGCCCCTTCACCACCTGCGCCTGCCGGAACGTGCCTTCATAGCGGAAGCCGAAGCGCAGCGCCGCCGCGCACGATGGCGCGTTCAAGGCGTTGCACTTCCACTCGTAGCGGCGATAGCCAAGCTCATCGAACGCGCGCGCCATCATGAGATACATGGCCTCGGTCGCGATCGCGGTGCGTTGCAGCGCGGGCGAGAAATGGAGGTGCCCGACCTCGATCACGCCGTGCGGCGGATCGATGCGGAGATATGAGGCGACGCCGACAGCTGTGCCGCTCGCTCGCGCGATGATGGCGTGGAACAGCGGATCCTCGCGCGGCGCGACGCCCGCGAGCCATACGCCGAGCGCGCGCTCGTCGGCGAAGGGGCCGTAGGGGAGATAGACCCAGCCGCGTCCCTCGCGGTCGGCGGCGAACGCGGTCCAGAGATCGTGGCCGTGGCGCACGGGATCGAGCGGCTCGACGATCACGGTGCGACCCGTCATCGCCGTCCGCGGCGGCCGCGGCCGCGCCGTCCAGCCCGGGACTTCCGGTCCTACCTCCGGCTCGCGCTCCGCCACGTCCTTAGCGCCACGACAGGAACGCCTTCTCCGTCAGCGTCAGGATCGCGCCGAGGCTGAGGCCGAGGATCGACAGGATGACGACGCCCGCCATCAGGTCGTCGGTCTGCATCAGGTTGCCGGCGGTGAGCAGGAAGGCGCCGATGCCGAACTGCGCGCCGATCATCTCGGCCGTGACGACGAGCAGCAGCGCGGTCGCCATCGAAATGCGGAAGCCGGCGAGGATGCCCGGCAGCGCCGAGGGCAGGACGATCTTCCAGATGATGCCGCTCACCGGCACGTTGAAGCTCTGCGCCATCCGGATCAGGTTGCGCGGCACGCTGTCGATGCCGCTGAAGGTCGCGATCACGGTCGGGAAGAACACGCCCGAGGCGATGGTCACGACCTTGGGCGCCTCGCCGATGCCGAGCCACAAAATGAAGAGTGGCAGGAGCGCGATCTTCGGAATGGGGAAGATCGCCGACACCATCGGCATGCCGACGGCGCGCGTGACCGAGGAAAGCCCCATGGCGATGCCGACCATGAGGCCGAGCGAAGTGCCGAGAACCCAACCGGTGCCGATGCGCATGAGCGAGGTCGAGAGATGCACCCACAGATCGCCCGAGCGCGCGAGATCATAGAGCGCTTGCGCGATCGCAACCGGCGAGGGCAGGAACACGGGGTCGAGCCAGCGCCGCGAGATCGCCACCTGCCACACCGCGATGACGAGCGCGAACGCGATCCAGGAATGGATCGCGTTGGGCTTTGGCAGGAAGCCGCCGCCGCGGAATGCGACCTCGCGGCGCCCTTCGGCGGCGGCCACACCCGCGCGTGGTGCGGCGATCGTATCTTCAAGCATCGACGACCTCCCGTTCAGCGCTCGAAGCCTCGTCGCGGATCAGCGACCAGAGGCGGTTGCCGAGTTCGGCAAGCTCGACCTGGGCCGACGTCCGGGTGCGCTCGCGCTGCGGGATGCGCACCTCGACGACTTCCTTGATCTTCCCCGGCCGGCGCGACAGCACCATGATGCGGTCGGCCAAGCGCAGGCATTCGTGGAAATTGTGCGTGATGTAGACGCCGGAAATGCGCTCGCGCAGCCACAGATCGAGGAAATCCTCCATCAGCAGGTCGCGCGTTTGCGCGTCGAGCGCCGAAAGCGGCTCGTCCATCAAAAGCACGGCCGGCCGCACGACGAGCGCGCGGGCGATGCCGACGCGCTGCTTCATGCCGCCCGAGAGCTGCTTCGGGAGCGCGTCGGCGAAATCGTCGAGCTTCGTGCGCACCAGCGCGTCCTTGACGCGCGCCGCGCGCTCGGATGCCGAGAGCCTATGGTGCTCGAGCGGCAACGCCACGTTCTGCGCCACCGTGCGCCATGGCAGCAGCGCGAAATCCTGGAAGATGTAGGTCAGCGGATTGAGGCAGTCGTCAGGAACGGCGCCTTCCATGAAGACGGTGCCGTCGCTCGCCTGGAGGATGCCGCCCATGATGCCGAGGAGGGTCGACTTGCCGCAGCCCGACGGCCCGATTACGGAGACGATCTCGCCCTTGCGCAAATGGAGTTGGACGTTCTCCAGCACCTCGAGATCGCCATAGGCATGGCGCTTGACGTTAACGATCACATCCATCGGCAGGTCCTAGAGCCCGGGCGGCGAGTGTAACCATTTGCCCCCGCCTTGTCATCGCGGGCGGAGGGGGCTAACGCTCGCGCCATGCCAGCCCCCGCCGCGCCGCGTCCCAATTTCCTCGTCTTCATCGCCGATCAGCTTCGCGCCGACCATCTCGGCTGCTACGGCAACGGGATCGTGCAGACCCCGGCGATCGACCGGCTTGCGGCCCAGGGCTTCACGGCCGACCGCTTCCACGTCGCCTCGCCCATCTGCATGCCGAACCGGGCGAGCCTCTTCACCGGCCGCATGCCCTCGCTCCATGGCGTGCGCCACAACGGCATCCCGCTTGCGCTCGACGCTGTGAACTTCGTCGAAGCGCTGCGCGCGGAGGGATATCGCACCGCGCTCGTCGGCAAGTCCCACCTCCAGAACATCACCGGCAATCCGCCGGCCTGGCCGCGCGACCCGGCGCGCCGCGGCGAGCCGGAGGCGGTCGAGCGCCGCGGCAACTACGAACAGGAATCCGCGACGAGCTGGCGCAACGACCCGAAGCACGATGTGGACCTGCCGTATTACGGCTTCGAGCGCGTCTATCTCACGGTCGAGCACGGCGACGACATCCAGGGCCATTACCGGCGCTGGGTGCGGGCCGAGCGCGCGGATGCCGACACGCTCCTCGGCCAGAAGAACGCGATCCCGACGCCGGACCTCGCGCTCTCCGCGGCGCGCCAAGCCTGGCGCACGCGCGTTCCCGAGGAGCTTCATCCCAATGCCTATTGCGCGCTGATGAGCAAGCGGGTGCTGGAGGAAGCGGCGCGCGAGCAAAAGCCCTTTTTCCTGTTCTGCTCGTTCGCCGATCCGCACCACCCGTTCACGCCGCCCGGCAAATACTGGGACATGTACCGTCCGGCCGACGTCGAGCTGCCGCGCTCGTTCGCGCCGGGCGCAAACCGCGCGCCGCCGCCGCCTCATGTCGCGGCGCTCCTTGCCGCGCGCGACGAGGGCCGCGCGGTGAAGCACACGCCGCAGCTTTTCGCCTGCACCGAGGCCGAGGCGCGCGAGGCGATCGCGCTCAACTACGGCTCGATCAGCTTCATCGACGACATGGTGGCGCGCGTGCTCGCGCGCCTCGATGCCCTGGGCCTCGCCGACAACACGGTCGTGATCTTCACCTCCGACCACGGCGATTTCATGGGCGACCACCAGCTTCTGCTGAAGGGCCCCATTCACTACCGCGGGCTCATCCGCGTGCCGTTCATCTGGCGCGATCCGGCGGGACCGCGCGGCCGCCGCAATGACGCGCTCTGCGGGGCCCTCGATTTCGCGCCGAGCATCCTCGCGCGCGCGGGCTTGCGGCCGTGGAACGGCCTGCAGGGAGCCGACATCGGCGCGCTCATCACCGGCGCAGCGTCCGCTCACCATGCCGAACTGCTGATCGAGGAAGAAGGGCAGCGGCCGATGGCGCCCTTCGCGGAGCGCGTGCGCATGCGCTCGCTCGTGACCGAAAGCCATCGCCTCAGCCTTTATGACGGCGTCGCTTGGGGCGAGCTTTACGACACCGCGGCCGATCCCGACGAGATGGTCAATCTATGGGACAACCCGGCACGCGCAGGTTTGCGCGCCGAGCTGCTACAGCGCCTCGCGCTGAAGATGATCGCGCTCAGCGAAACGAGCCCGCACCCGACCGCGATGGCCTAGAGTGCGATCGGTTTGGATGGAAGCGGTCTCGCTTCCCATCCAAACCGTGAATCGCACTCTAAATATCTGGAGTAGAGACGGATTCACGGTTCACATGAATCGCAGAGCGATTCCATGTGAACCGATCCGGCTCTAGCGTCGCGGACCTGGCATTTCCGTCGGGACCGCGTCGGCGACGCTCTTCCGCTTGATGTGCCGCTCGTAAAAGGCGCCGAGATTGTCGAACCGGCGTAGCAGTTCGGCGCTCTCGGGAAACTTGCCCATGTAGTGCACGATCGGCAGGAGATAGGCGTCGGCCAGCGTGAAGCTGTCGCCAACGACGTGCCCGGTCCGCGCGACCTTTTGGTCCATCACCTTGAATTGCGGCTCCATCAGCGGCAGCACCGCGTCGATCGCCGCGCGGTTCGGGCTCTTGTCGGGCGTGCCGGGAACGATGTAGGCACCCAGATACCTGCGCACCCAGAGCGGATCGATCGTGGTGCACACGATCGAAACCCATTGCTCGATCCCGGCCGCGGCGGCGGCGTCGGTCGGAAGAAGCGGCGGCCCCGCGAACGCGCGATCGATATAGAGACAGATCGCGCGTGATTCGCACAAGGTCACGTCGCCGTGGCGCATGACCGGGATCTTGCCGAAGGGATGGATCGCATCGACCTCCGGCGAGTGCGGCAAGGCGCCGACATGGGTATAAGGCACGCCTTTCTCCGCGCATGCGATGCGGCACACCCAGACGAAATTGCTGGCCGATCCGCCGATGATTTGCAGTTCGGGCATCTTCTCCTCCTTCTCCGATGTCTCTCAGAATGAAGCGGCCGCATAGGCGGCAAGGACCTGGGGCCAGCCGCCACTGACGGATTCTGCGACCTTCTCCGCGTGCTCGGCGAAGCGTTCGAGGTTGCGGTGCTCGAGCTCGACGCGCGTGCCGCCGTCCTCGTTGGCGAGGAAGCGCACCTCGACCTCGGTTATGAGGTCCTTGGCGTATTTGAAATTCGCGTCGAGCTGCCAGGCGAGAAGAACCCGCCCCGGCGGCTCCCATGCCAGCACCTTGCCCCAGTCGCATTCGCTGCCATCGGTGCCGCGCTCGTACCAGCGGCCGCCGGCACGCGGCTCGAGCACCGCCTCCTTGAATTTGCCGCCGATCGAATGTGTCGCCGGCCACCATCTGCCGATGTCAGCGGTGAAGACCGCGAAGGCGCGGGCGGGCGGTGCCTTCACGACGATGCTCTTGCGCACGGGCGCCGGCTTGATCGTGGTCATGGCTGCTCCTCGCGTTCCACTTCGGCACGAAAGCTTTCGAGCGCGCCCTCCCAGAACCGGCCGAGCCACGCGCGCAGCGGCCCGAGCCCATGCGGGTCGATCGAGTAGATGCGGCGCGGCCCTTCGTTGCGAACGGCGACGAGACCGGCCGCCTTCAGCACGGCAAGATGCTGCGATACGGCCGGGCGGCTTACCGGCATGGCGCGCGCCAGCTCGCTCACCGCTGCCGGATGCCGTGCCAGCCGCTCGAAGATATCGCGGCGGGTCGGGTCGCCCAGGGCAGCAAGCGCAGCCATTGCGTTAGGCATCACTTACCGTAAGTTTAAACTTACATAGCGTCAAGCTCGACGATAGCGATGCGGAAGCCGCGATAGCGCTTCCGCAGCGCCGATCTCACCACGAAGCCGGTCCAAAGCACGGCCGCGATCACGGCCACGATCCGGATCGGCACCAGCAGCGTCACGATCGGAACGCCTGCAAGAAAAGCGGAAAGACCGACGATTCCGCCAATAACGGCCCCAATAACAATGCTGCCAGCCACATTGCGCCAGGCGATCAGCCACCAGACCCGAATCACCCGCTCCCAGCTCGGCTCGAGTTCGTGCACCGCCCCCTCCCGTTCATGCCTCGCCTTCGGAATCTACATGGTTCGCGGCCCTGACCACGCTTGACTCCCGCTTATGCTCAGGTATAGCATAATCGATCAATGCTCACAGTGAGCATAAGTGGGGTGCCATGCCTGATAGTCTGGAACGGCAAGCGCTGCTCCGCACGCGTCACCTTTACGACCGCGTCCAGCGCTTCGTCCCGCCGGTCGAATGGGGCGCCTTCGCGGCCGACATCGACGCGATCCTGACGCTCAAGGCCGAGCGCAACGCCGTCATCCTCGCGCACAACTACCAGACGCCGGAGATCTTCCACTGCGTCGCGGACCTCACGGGCGACAGCCTCGCGCTGGCGCGCGAGGCGGTGCGCACCGATGCGCGCGTGATCGTTCTCGCGGGCGTCCATTTCATGGCCGAGACCGCGAAGCTGCTCAATCCCGAGAAGACCGTGCTCGTGCCCGATCTCGACGCCGGCTGTTCGCTCGCCGCCTCGATCACGGCCGCAGACGTGCGGCTCATGCGCGCGCGCTATCCGGGCGTGCCGGTGGTGAGTTACGTCAACACGTCGGCGGCGGTGAAAGCCGAGAGCGACATCTGCTGCACCTCGGGCAACGCGAAGAAGGTGGTCGAGGCGCTGGGCGTGCCGCGCGTCATCATGCTGCCGGACGAATATCTCGCGCGGAACGTCGCCGCCGAAACCAACGTGGAGATCATCGCCTGGCGCGGCCACTGCGAGGTGCACGAGCGTTTCACCGCCGCCGAGATCGCGGAGCTGCGTATCCGCCATCCGGGCGTCGTCGTGCTCGCCCATCCGGAATGCCCGCCCGACGTCGTGGCGGCCGCCGATTACGCGGGCTCGACTGCGGCCATGGCGGACTATGTCGCGCAGAAACATCCGGCGCGCGTCGTGCTGATGACCGAGTGCTCGATGAGCGACAACGTGGCGCTCGCCCATCCCGAGACCGAGTTCGTCCGTCCGTGCAATCTCTGCCCGCACATGAAGCGCATCACGCTCAGGAACATCCGCCGCGCGCTCGAGACGATGACACACGAGGTGACGATCCCATCCGCCGTGGCCGTCCGCGCGCGCTCCGCGGTCGAACGCATGTTGGCAATTTGAGGGAGTCTGCGATGCCTGTCCCGCCGCTTCCCGAACTGATGGTCGAGCCCGCGGTGCGTGCGGCGCTGCTCGAGGATCTGGGCCGCGCCGGCGACATCACGACGGACGCGATCGTGCCTGCTGGCGCACGCGCCGAGACCGCGCTCGTAGCGCGCAATCCGGGAGTGGTTGCCGGCCTCGACTGCGGGCTCCTGGCCTTCCGCCTCGTCGATCCGGCAATCCGCGCCGAGGTCGCGCGTCCCGATGGCAGCGCGGTCGCCAAAGGCGACGTGATCGCCACCATCGCGGGTCCGACGCGCGGCATGCTCTCGGCCGAGCGCGTGGCGCTCAATTTCCTCTGCCATCTCTCCGGCATCGCTTCGGCCGCGGCCGCGGTCGTCGCATCGATCAAGCCCTACAAGGCGCGCCTCGTCTGCACGCGCAAGACGACGCCGGGCTTGCGCGCGCTGCAGAAATACGCGGTGCGCGTCGGCGGCGGCTTCAATCACCGCTTCGGGCTCGATGACGGCGTCCTCATCAAGGACAACCACATCGCCGCGTGCGGCAGCCTCGGCGAAGCGGTCGCGCGCGCCCGCGCCGCTGTCGGTCATCTCGTCAAGATCGAGGTCGAGGTCGACACGCTCGCCCAGCTCGACGAGGCGCTGCGGCTCGAGATCGATGCGGTGCTGCTCGACAATATGAGCTTCGAGCAGATGCGCGAGGCCGTGGCCCGCGTCAACGGCCGCGCGGTGACTGAAGCGTCGGGCGGCATCACGCCGCAGACCGCGCCGCAGGTGGCGGCGACGGGCGTCGATCTCCTGTCGAGCGGTGCGCTCACCCACTCCGTCACGGTGCTCGATATCGGCCTCGATTGGCGCTGAGCGATCTTCTGGTATTCTCCGCCTCAAATGGCGGGAGGCGGGAATGCCGGTACTGAAGCTTGCGGACGCCGAGATCTATTACGAGGAGCACGGGCGGGGCTATCCCATCCTGCTCTTCGCGCCGGGCGGCATGCGCTCGCAGATGGGCATGTGGCGCAAGCCCGCCGACGCGCCGGCGCGGCCGTGGTCCGACTGGATCGAAGTGCTGTCGCCGCATTACCGCGTCATCGCCATGGATCAGCGCAATGCCGGCAAGTCCAAGGGCGAGATCGAAGCGAACCACGACTGGAACACTTACGCGCACGACCAGCTTGCGCTACTCGATCATCTCGGCGTCAAGAAATGCCACACGCTCGGCGGCTGCATCGGCTCGAGCTTCTGCCTGAAGCTCATCGAGGTCGATCCCGGCCGCACCAGCGCCGCCGTGCTGCAAAACCCGATCGGCCTCAATCCCGAGTTCCCGACCTATTTCCCGGACGGCTTCGTCGAGTGGACGGAAGAGCAGGCAAAGGCGCGGCCCAATCTTGACCGCGCCGCGGCCGCGTCGTTCGGCCGGCGCCTCTGGAGCGGCGACTTCGTCTTCAGCGTGCCGCGCAATTTCGCGCGCCACTGCACGACGCCGTGCCTCGTGCTGCCCGGCAATGACAAGCCGCATCCTGCCGTGACCGGGCTCGAGCTCGCGGAGCTCCTGCCCAACAACGAGATGCTGCGCGACTGGAAAGGCCCCGAGCATATCGAGGCGCAGCGCCGCACGGTCCTGGGCTTCCTCGAGAAGCACACGCCAGCCGCGGACCGGCACTGATGCGCCGCGCGCTCGCCGCGGTCCTTGCCGCGGCCCTCCTGCTCGCGCCGCTTGCGGCGCGGGCCGAGCACATCAAGATCGGCGCGATCAAGACCGCGGGCGCCGGTCCGATCTTCATCGGCCTCGACAAAGGCTATTTCACGGCCGAAGGGCTCGATGCCGAGATCGTCTTTTTCGACGCGGCACAACCGGTCGCCGTCGCCGTCGTCTCGGGCGCCATCGATTTCGGCGTGACCGGCGTCACCGCCGGCTTCTACAACCTCGGCGCCAAAGGAGCCTTGCGCATCATCGGCGCGCAGGGGCGGGAATCGCCGGGCTTCCACAATGTCGTGCTGCTCGCCTCGAAGAAGGCCTATGACGGCGGGCTCACCTCGCTCAAAGGCCTCGGCGGCCATTCGGTCGCGATTACCGGCACCGGTACGCCCGGCCACTACGCTGTCGGGCTCGCGGCCGAGAAATACGGCTTTCCTGTTTCGAGCATCCGCTTTCTCTCATTGGGCGGCGTGCCGAACATCATCTCCGCCTTGACCGGCGGTCAGGCCGATGCCGGCGCCACCGTCGTCACCGTGCCGATGGTGCCCTCGATCGACCGCGGCGACTTGAAGGTACTCGGCTGGGTCTCCGACGAGTTCCCGTTCCAGGACCGCGCCATCTTCGTCTCGACCAAGACGGCGGACGATCGCGCCGACACGATCCAGCGCTTCTTCCGCACCTTCAAGAAATCGGCGCAGGATTATCACGACGCCTTCATCGGCCCCGACGAGCGGCCAAAGGACGGACCGACCGCGCAGGCGATGCTGGAGCTCATCGCCAAGCACGTCGATCAGAAGCCCGAGGCCGTTCGGCTCGGCATCGCCTATGTCGATCCGAGCCTGCGCGTCGACGCCAAGGACATAAAGCGCCAGATCGCCTGGTACAAATCGCAAGGCATGGTGAAGGACGACGTCGACCCCGACGCCATCATCGACAAACGCTATGTGGTGCCGCTGCCATGAAACCGAGCAAAGACCGCATCCTCACGACCCACGCCGGAAGCCTGCCGCGCCCGGCCGCGTTGCGCCCGCTGCTTGCCGCGAAGGACAAGGGCGAGCCGTTCGACGCCGCTGCGCTCGAAGCGCAGGTGAAGGACGCCGTGCGCGAGACGGTCGCGCGCCAGGTCAAGCTCGGCATCGACCTCGTCAGCGATGGCGAGATGAGCAAGGTCTCCTATTCAACCTACGTGACCGAGCGCATCTCCGGATATTCCGGCAGCGGACCGGGCACGCTCGCGCGCGATCTCCAGGATTTCCCCGAGTTCGCCAAGACGAGCAATCGCGGCCTCGCCATCCGCCGCGCGCTGTGCGAGGCGCCGCTTGCCGCGAAGGACGACGGGCCGTTGCAGCGCGACCTCGCCAATTTCCGTGCCGCCGTCGATGCGGCCCATCCGACCGGCGCCTACATGACCGCCGCCTCGCCTGGCGTCGTCGCCTATTTCCTCAGGAACCGCTACTACCCCTCCCACGAGGCCTATCTCGCCGCGCTCGTGCCGCTGATGCGCGCCGAGTATGAGGCGATCGTGGCGGCGGGCTTCGATGTGCAGCTCGATTGCCCCGATCTCGCCATGTCGCGCCATCTCGGATATGCCGATGCGAGTGACGCGGAGTTCCAGCGCCTTTCCGAGCAGGCGGTCGAGGCGATCGGCGCGGCGACCAAGAACATTCCCGCCGATCGCATGCGCGTCCATCTGTGTTGGGGCAATTATCCGGGCCCGCATCACCACGACCTGGCGCTCGAGCGTGTGCTGCCGTTCGCCTTGAAGACGCGCGCGCAAGCGATCTCGTTCGAGGGTGCCAACCCGCGCCATGAGCACGAATGGGAGGTGTTCGAGACCTTGCGCCTGCCTGACGATCGCGTGATCCTGCCGGGCGTCATCGACAGCGCCACCAACTTCATCGAGCATCCGCGTTTGGTCGCGCAGCGGATCGAGCGCTATGCGAACGTCGTGGGCAAGGAGCGCGTCGTAGCATGCGTCGATTGCGGCTTCGGCACGAGCGCGATGAGCCAGACCGTCGATCCCGACATCGCCTGGGCGAAGCTCGGCGCGCTCGCCGAGGGCGCGAAGATCGCGTCCGATCGCCTGTGGCGGAGGTGAGGTGCCATGCCCGAGCTTTATGTCGCGACCAACGGGCTCTCGGTGTGGAAGAGCGGCGATCTCGGCGAGACGATCGCGCGCATGCCGAGCGGCACGAACCTATATAGCGGCAGCCAGGTCTGGTCGCTGGCCTCGCACCCGGCCGATCCGCGCCATGTCTATGCCGGCACGGATTCGGGCCTTTACCGGCTCGACCGAGCGGAGGGACGCTGGACGCACATCGCCTCGCCGATGGACGAGGAGCGCCTCGTCACGGCGATCGCGCTCGCGCCGCGCGACCCGAACCTGATCTTCTGCGGCACGCAGCCGTCGTGCCTCTATCGCTCGGGCGACGGCGGCAAGAGCTGGCGCAAGATCGAGACGGCGATGAAGCGCTTCACCACGAGCGGCTTCTACGGCAGCGAGCGGCCCGGCTTCGCCGATGATGGCGGCAATGGCGGCGTCAAGCACTGGACGCGCGTGACGCAGATGGCGCTCGCCGAGGATGATCCGTCGCTCGTCTGGGCCGGCGTCGAAATCGACGGCGCGTGGGCGAGCCGCGACGGCGGCATGAGCTTCGCGCGCGTCGCCGACGGGCTTACGACCGACGACATTCACGGCTTCTGCGTCACCACACGGGGCGGCCGCACTCTCTTCGCCACCACGAACGCCGGGCTCCATGTGAGCCGCGACGACGGGCAAAGCTGGCGCCTCGCGAAGATCGACTCACCGTGGCAATACGTGCGCAGCATTCTCGCGCGCCCCGACGGATCGGGCGTCATGTTCATGACCAACGGCAACGGCCCGCCCGGCACTGGCGGCCGGCTCTTCCGCTCGCGCGACGGCGGCGAGAGCTGGGCGAACGTGCCGCTCGATCCCGCGCCCGACAGCTCGCTTTATTTCCTCGCCGCCCATCCGGCTGATCCGAACCTCATCTTCGCGGCGGCGACCTTGGGCCGGCTCTATCGCAGCACCGATGGCGGCGAAAGCTGGGTCGGGTTGAAGGCGCGTCTCCCGGAAATCCGCGCGCTGCTATGGGTCCCGTGATGCGCGCATTCCTGCCTGACGGGCAATATCCCTCACCCGCGCAGGTCGGCGCCCAAAAGAATGCGACGGTAGGAGAGCGCCTCGGCGATGTGGAGGCGGCGCAGATTGGCGCTTGCCTCGAGATCGGCCAGGGTGCGCGCGACGCGCAGCACGCGGTGATATCCACGCGCGGATAGCTTCAAGCGCTCGGCCGCCTCGGTCAGGAGCCGGCGCCCATCGGCATCGACGGTGGCGACCTCGTCGAGAAGCGCGCCGTCGGCCTCGGCATTGGTGCGGATGCGGCGCTGGTCGGGGAGATTTGCGTAACGCAGCCGCTGCACCTCGCGCGCGGCGCGCACGCGCGTCGCGATTTCGGCCGAGCCCTCGGCCGGCGGCGGCAGCGCCGAGGTCGGACGCCTTCACCGCTGGCACGTCGATATGGAGATCGATGCGGTCGAAGAGCGGCCCCGAGATGCGCGGTGTTATGGCGCAAGCGTCGGAAACGACACCTAGGATATAGGCTCCCAAGCCCCTACCTGTCAAGCCATGACAGGCAAAACCTATGCGATTTCCGCACTCGTAGAGCACCGCGCCAAGATCGCGGGCTTGATCCAAGACCTAGAACGGGACCTAGCCCAGCACCGGGCCTCGCTCTTGCACCTGGACGCCACGCTCAAGCTGCTAGACCCGACAATCAAAATCCACGGCATCCGGGCCAAGCACCGCATGTCGGATCGCTCGGGCTACTTTGAGATGGGGGAGCTATCCCGCCGCTGCCAAGAAGCCATCCGCGAGGCTGGCGATAAAGGCGTCTCTATCCCCGATCTGGCGGACGCCACGCTCCGGGCCAAGGGCCTAGACGCGGGCGACGAAACCATGCGCCGGGACTTCATCCGCCGCTTCCATTGGGCGATGGGCAGGCTCCAACGGGACGGGCGGATTGACCGGATCGGGCATGGGAAGGGCGTCCGCTGGTGCGCGCGCGCAACCTGAAATTTTCTTGCGTTCTGATTGCGAGCGGAACTTTCGTACACCCGAAAGCGTTTCGCGGCTGGCCCTTTGGCCGCGAACTCCCACTACCTGTTGTGGGAGTTTTGCGCGTGCACGCAAAAAAGAGTCGACTCTCCTACGAAAGAACCTGTAATTTACCGTTGCCGCGATGCGATGGCAGAGTGGCAATGCACTGGGTTTGCAACCCTAGGTCTCCCTGTGGCGGGGAGCGCGGGTTCGATCCCCGCTCGCATCTCCATTAGCGGATCGTATTGGGCCGGACGCCACATCTCCGGCCCTTTTCTCGTCCGCGTACCTCTCCGATATTTCACTTTGCGTTAAAGACTCTACCGCTATATCTTGAGCTTTGCGCGACGGGGAAGAGGCGAACGCCACCGGACGAGAGTCCGTCCCTTTTGACTCGTCTGCGCGGCGCGCCTCTTATGGCGCGAGCTAGGGTCGCGCCCTAGCTGGAGATGCGAGTGCATCGGTGAGTAACCTAGCCCCGCTTCGGCGGGGCTAGTGTTAAGTGGGTTTCGGCATTTTTTGTGCGCGCTGCCAATAGCCCGCAAAATCCACGCTCGGCCTGCACTTCATCGCCAGCCCTGACACGGCACGGACCTGATCCCCGTTCGACACGCGGCGGTTATCTTCGCGCCACGATGACTCTTGCGCGTAGCGGATAAGATAGGGACCGGCGACATGATGGAAGTGGCCGATTTCGCCGCGCCGCATCCGACTAAAGAAGCTCTCGGCTTCGTTCGTGCAAGCCTGTCCGTCGCTGTAAGCCTCTTGATGATTGATGCGGAACATTTCAAAGCGAGAGTGCAGATCGTTCCACGATCCGGCCTCATCGGCATAGAGAGTCGTGCCTTCATTGACCCGTTGGCGGATGAACGCGAGCGCGTCAACCTCGTTGCGGAACACGGCGGGGAGAGACTTGCCGTGGCGTTCGCGCACGACAACCACAACCTGCCGCTTGCCTGACTGGACGTAGCGACGGCGACGGTCGCGGCGGTTCTCGCGGAAATTGGCGGGCTTCACGTATCCGCCGAAGTAGCCGCCATCAACCTCGGCCTCTTTGCCGGGACCGCCGATAGTGCGGCCCTTCATTTCGGACGCCATCGCCTCGCGGATTTTGTGCAGGAGCACGAACGCGCACTTGTAGGACACCCCGAGATCGCGCGAGAGAGCCCGCGCGTTCTTGCCCTTCACTTCGTTCATGGCGATTGCGATGGCCGCGAGATAGGAGCGCAGCGGGAGCTTGTGCGAGGCAAAGAGCGTGCCGCCTGTCAGCCCGAAGCCGTGGCCGCAAGCCTTGCACTCCCAACGGGCCAGTCCGCTCGCGCGGCGGCAGTCATAGCAAGCCGTATTGCCGCACTTGGGGCAGAACGGCTCCCCGTTCGTCTCGGGCCAGCGGACGCGGCGGAAAGCCATTTCGGCCTCGGCGTCAGTCATCCGCATGACACCGGCGAGGGTGAGGGTTTTGGCGGTGGGGGAGAGTAGGAAGTGCTGGCTCATGGGTGTCAGATATGACACTATCCATCTGCCCTTGTCAACAAGAAAAGTGTCGTATATGATACCCTCATGGTCGTTACGAAAAAGGAACGGGACTGGCGGGACCGCGCGTCCGCCTTCCTTAAGCGGGAGCTTGGGAAAGCAGAAGTCACATATGCCGAGCTAGCGGTGAGGCTCAAGAAACACGGCTTCCCCGAGGAAACGGAAGATTCGATCAAGGCCAAGCTCAAACGAGGGACGTTTGCCGCCACGTTTCTCTTTGCGTGCCTAGCAGCATTAGAGCTAGAGGGGTTTAATCTAGAGGAACTGTAGGCACTTTCGCGGGCCGGGACATGCGAAGGCGGACGTTAAATACAGTGGCCGCGTTTGCGGTCTGGTTCGTTATCGTCCTCTTCTTTTTCGGCGGCTGGGTCGCGTTTTTAGAGATAGTGGCAAAGGGCCAGCACGATTATTCCCAAGGGGACACTCAGGCCAGCAATGGCGGCAATGTAAGCCGCCCAGCCTCGTTGAAACCAACAGCCCCAAGCGACCAATCCCAAAGCGGTAAAGGGGATGGCGATTCCAAGCCCAGCCTTACCGATTGGGTCCAAGCTGGATCCGCGGTCGCGATTGTCCTCCTGACCGGGGCCATCCTGTTCGTCTACAGCCGCCAAACTCACATCATGGCGCGCCAAGAGCGGCGCATGCGGCAAACCATCGCCACGATGGACAAGCACGCCAAGCGTCAATTGCGTGCATACGTTTCGATCCGGGCGGAGATAACGCGCCCTGTCGGGATTCTGAATGTCGTAACGTGTACCTTCACTTTCAGGAATACCGGAGCTACCCCCGCCTACTATGTAGAGCGCTGGTTCCACTTCTGGACTGCCCCATTCCCAGGCCTTCCCGGCATGCACGAAATGGATGAGTTTGAAGAAACCATAGTCATCGCGCCCAACGATGAAACTGCGATTGTGGCGCAGATAGAATTGGGGCCCGGGGATTTCTACGCAATGATGCGGGACCAAGCGTTTTGGGCGACCGCAGAAGTCTCCTACGAGGACACTTTCGACAGCAAATGGGAAACAGAAGCTTTGTTTAGAATGGGCGGGGACGAATACGAAGCGGGCAGGATGCTCGTTGAAACCTACCGCGCCACCTAACCACAAAATGACAGCGGCCCAAGCCGCTCGCGCGCGCACGGCGCGCCTCCTACTTACACGTTACCCTCCGCAATATATGGTGTTGGAAACGGCCGGAGTCGAATATGACACCTCCGACACTTGCGCCATAACACCGGAGATGCGCGACTGATAATCCTGCGCGCATTTGGGTGCGCGACCGCAGGCGAGTGCCGGATCGTCGAGATGGCCGCAGCGGCACGGGTTCATCGCGGCGACGAGCTGCACGCGGGCGGGGAATGTGACGTGCGCGGCGACGCGCGCGACATTGACGCGGCCTGCTTCGAGCGGCTGACGCAAGGCTTCGAGCGTCGCGCGCTGGAATTCCGGCAACTCGTCGAGGAAGAGCACGCCAAGATGCGCCAGCGAGACTTCGCCCGGCCGCGCGCGTGCGCCGCCGCCGACAAGCGCCGGAAGCGAGGCCGAATGATGCGGATCGCGGAACGGACGCTGGCGCATCAATCGGCCCTCGCGCAGGAGCCCCGCGACCGAGTGGACCATGCTGACTTCGAGCGCCTCGGCCGGGTCGAGCGGCGGCAGGAGCGCCGGAAGCCGCGCTGCCAGCATTGATTTGCCGGCGCCCGGCGGCCCGATCATCAGGAGATTGTGGCCACCCGCCGCCGCCACTTCGAGCGCGCGCTTCGCCGTCTCCTGCCCCTTCACGTCCTTCAAATCGAGCGGGCTTGCCGTCTCCTCGGCGATGCGCGGCTCCGGCGGCGACAGAAGCTGCGTGCCCTTGAAGTGATTGACGAGCGCCAGGAGCGACGGCGCCGCCACCACTTCGAGCCCGTGCGCCCAGGCCGCCTCGCCGCCCGATGCCACGGGGCAAATGAAACCGCGCGCGGCGGCCGCAGCTGCCATAGCCGCCGGCAGCACGCCCGCGACCGGCAGGAGCGAGCCGTCGAGCGCCAGCTCGCCCATCGCGACGAAGCTCTCGATCTCGTCCTCGGGCAGCACGCCCATCGCGGCGAGAAGCCCCAGCGCGATCGGCAGGTCGAAATGGCTTCCTTCCTTGACGAGGTCGGCGGGCGCCAAGTTCACCGTGATATGGCGCGCGGGAAGCGCCAACCCCATCGCCGCCAAAGCCGCGCGCACACGCTCGCGCGATTCACCGATCGCCTTGTCGGGCAGCCCAACGACGATGAAGGACGGAAGGCCGGCGGTGATGGTGACCTGGGTCTCGACGGGAACCGCCTCGATGCCCTGGAACGTCACCGTGCGCACGCGCGCGACCAATTTTCTGCTCCCCCGAACGGACTTCGCGGCAAAACCTATCAGGAAAGCGCCGCCGATACGAGGCAGGCCGCGCTTGACCCGCAAGCGGCTGCTCCCCTTTACTGTCACAAAACAACGGGAGGACGAATGGCCGGGTTCGAGGACCATTGTTGGCGGGATATCGTCCCGGCCGACATTCTCGACATCTACTCGCATTACGAGCGCCCGGTCGGTGTCGGCGCGGCGCCGGCGCTCCTCGCCATCGACCTTTACGAGCTCGCCTACGAGGGCGGCGCCAAGCCGATCAAGGACCTGCACAAGACCTATCCGAGCTCGTGCGGCGAGCATGCCTGGGCCGCGATCGAGCCGACGAAGCGCCTCTTTGCCGCCGTGCGCCGCGCCGGGCTTCCGGTCTTCTACTCGACGCAGGACACACGGGCGGATTCGAAGCCCGGTTCCCTTCCGGCGACACGGCGCCAGCGCATGAAAACCGCGCCCGAGCTTTATGCCATCCGGCCCGAGTTCCGCCCGCAGCCGGGCGACATCGTCATCACGAAGCAGCGCGCCTCGGCCTTCTATGGCACGCCCTTGGCCGCGCACCTGACGCAGCTCGGTGTCCGCACCGCGATCATCTGCGGCGAAAGCACGTCGGGCTGCGTGCGCGCGACCGCGGTCGATGCCTATTCCTATGGCTTCAACGTGGTGCTCGTCGAGGAATGCTGCTTCGACCGCAGCCCGCTCTCGCACAAGGTCAATCTCTTCGATCTGCACCACAAATACGCCGACGTGCTTCACCTCGACGCGGTGCTGACGCATCTCGACGGTCTTGCCGTGAAGAAGGCGGGCTGATGGCCGGGCCGATGCCGCAGACGCGGGCCGACGCGCCGCCCGCGCCGTGGGACGGGCTCGCGAGGCTCGCGCAGCCGTTCTTTCAGAACTGGATGCGCGGCACGCTGTCGATCGTGGGCGGCCTCGCGTTGTGGGAGTTCCTGAGCCGCTACGTCGTCGACAACTCGCTCTTTCTCGCCGCGCCGACACAGATCGCTGCCGCCCTCATCAAGCTCACGGAGACGGGCGAGCTGCAGCATCACATCGCCATCAGCGCGCTCGAGTTCGTGCTGGGCTTCGTGATCGCGAGCGTCCTTGGCATCGCCTTGGGCGTGGCGATGGCAAGCAGCGTCGCCGTGAAGCAGGTGATGCAGCCCTGGGTCTCGGGCGTCTACGCGACGCCGACGATCGCGCTGGCGCCGCTCTTCATCCTGTGGCTCGGCATCGGCATCTGGTCGAAGGTGATCGTGGTGGTGACGCTTGTCCTGTTCTCGGTCAGCATCAATACCGAGGCCGGACTGCTGCAGACGAGCGACCGTCTCGTCGAGATGCTCCGAAGCTTCGGTGCGACGCGCCGGCAGATCTTCTGGAAGCTGTCGCTGCCGTCGGCGATGCCGTTCGTGCTTGCGGGCCTGAAGCTCGGCATCGGCCGCGGCCTCATCGGCGTTGTTGTCGCCGAGCTGTTCGGCTCACGCGCGGGCCTCGGTCGGCTCATCAGCCAGTCGGCCGACAGCTTCAACATGCCCGAGCTCTTCGCCGGCGTCGTCGTGCTGGCGGCGGCCGGCATCGTCATGACGGCGGGCTTCTCGTGGCTCGAGGGCAAGCTTGTCCCCTGGACCAAGGATTGAGCCCTTGGACGCGAAGCTTTCCGTCTCCGCCCTCTCCAAGCGCTTCGGCGATCTCGAGGCGCTGCGCGATATCGTGCTCTCGATCGGCGCGGGCGAATTCGTGTCGATCGTCGGCCCCTCGGGTTGCGGCAAGACGACGTTTCTGCGCATCGTCGCGGGCCTTGAACCGGCGAGCGGCGGCGAGGTGCGGATCGACGGCCGCGTCGTCATGGGGCCGGGCGGCGACCGCGGCTTCGTGTTCCAGCAGGACAGCCTCCTGCCGTGGCGGACGGTTTTCGCCAACGCCATGATCGGCCCCGAGATCGGCGGCCAGGGGGGCGAGCGCGAGAAGCGCCGCACGCTCGATCTTTTGAAGCTCGTCGGGCTCGCGGGTTTCGAGAACTATTTCCCGCGCCAGCTTTCGGGCGGCATGCGTCAGCGCGTCAATCTCGCTCGCGCGCTCGCGATCGATCCGCAGATCCTCTTGATGGACGAGCCGTTCTCGGCCCTCGATGCGCAGAGCCGCGAGATCATGCAGACGGAGCTTCTGCGTATCTGGGAGCAGGGGCGCAAGACCGTGATCTTCGTTACGCACCAGATCGACGAGGCGGTTTTCCTGTCCGACCGCGTCTTCGTGTTCGCGCGCCGCCCGGGCCGGCTCCAGGACAGCGTCGCGATCGACCTGCCGCGCCCGCGCACGCTCGCGATGAAGCGCACGCCCGAGTTCGTGGGCTATGTCGACCGCATCTGGAAGCTGATCGAGAACGACGTGCGCGACAGCGTGCTCCACGAGCACGTGTGACGCTGGGCTCGGTCACCCTATCTGCACCTCGTCCCAGAAAGCGAGCACGGCGGCGGCAAGTGGTTCGGGGCGGTCCTCCGCGAAGAACAGCCGAGCATCGCTCACCTCGACGACGCGCCGGGCGCCCGGGATGGTGTCTTTGAGCCAATAGGCCCATTTCCTGTCGAAGAAGAAATCGTCGAGCGCCCACACGATCAGGGTGGGCACGCGGAGCGCCTTGAGTTCTGCGTGAACGGCGACCGTCTGGGCGCTGTCGAATGCGAGCCAATAGTTCTCGAAGGCCTTTATGCGCTGCGCCGACGCCAGGACCGGCTGGAGGTAAAGGCGGATGATCTCGTCGGTCAGCACGCTCGGGTCGGCATAGGCGCGAAAGAGCGGCATTGGTTCGCCTTTGGCGAAGCGCTCGCGCGCGAGATCGGGCCGCTCAGCCAACGGTTGGAAGACTGGCGCAAGCGTGCCGTTCCTCGCGCGCTCGATCAGCGGCAGGATTTGCGGCGGCGGCCATCCGTCGTGCACATCGCAATTGGTCAAGACGAGCGAGGCGAGCCGATCGGGATGATGCGCCGCAAAGATCTGCGCGATCGCGCCGCCGCTGTCGTTGGCGATGAGATCGACCTTCTCGATGTCGAGCGCATCCATCACCTCGGCGACCATGCGCGCCTGCGCGGCGAAAGAGACATCTTGCGAGGGCGCTATCTCGGTGTAGCCAAGCCCCATGAGATCGATGGCGATGCAGCGCCGCCGGCCCCGCAGGCGCTCGATGACGTAGCGCCAGTGATAGCCGTTGAGCGGTACGCCATGGAGGAACAGCGCCGCCGGCCCCTGACCTTGCTCGACATAAGCAATGTGCCCTGACTTCACGACGGCGAAGCGGCGGTTCGCATGAAAGGATGCGACGTTCACGGCGATGCCTCCATTACCATGGAGGTCAATCTAAGGCGCCGGCCCTCCGCTGCGCTGTCACGATCTTGCGCATTTGGGCGAGCTTGTGGCTCTTCAATCGGCGCCGCAGCGTCGCGGGCGTGCAGCCGAAGAATTCGCGGAAGCGCATGGTGAAATGGCTGTGGCTGGCAAATCCGCAGTCGAGCGCGATGCGCGTGAGGTCGTCGCCGTCGAGAACGGCATCGAGCGTCGAGGCAAGCCGCTCACTCAAAACATACTCGTAGATGGAGCTGCCCGTCATTCGGCGGAAAATCCGGCAAACATGATAGGGCGACAGACGGGCACTCTCGGCAAGCTTTTCCACGCTCCATTTGTCGGCGGGTGCTACCGCGACCGCCTCCTTGACGCGCTCGAGCGCGCGGGCCCAGCGCGTCTGCGTGCCGCGCCGCACGGGTCTTTCGCGGGAGCGCATCGTGCCAAGCGACATCGCCAGCAAGTCGAGGCCCAGCGATTCCGCTTCGAATTCGTCCACGGTGCTTCTTGCGAAGCGCGCGCACAGCAGATTGCGCAGCATCATCGCCTCGGCCGATAGGAGGCCGCTCGACGCAAGGGCGTCGTCGCCGCGGCCGGAAAGATCGCCGGCCGCAAGGGCGTCGTCGAACCGCAGGATGAGCGCGCGATCGCCGATCGCGCCGGGAAATCCCAAGCGATAAGAGGTATCCGCGGCGATCAAAACCGCGTGGCTTGGCGTTCCGATGACGTGCCGATGCGGCGCCTCATGCTTCGCGAACACGCCGCTGAAGGGCAGCACCACCACGTTCCGGCTTTGCTGCTCGACGTCGCCGCATTTGTCGGAGACGTTGCGTGCCTCGAAGAGGCCGATTTGTAGCGCCTCACTTTCGACAAGCGTCGTACGGGTAACTTGCACGAGGGCCGGCCCCGTTCGCAGACGCTAGTAAAGCTCCTCCGGCATGCGCTTGGCGTATTCCTCGTCGTAGGCAGCGCCGTCGGTGCCGGGATTGCGCGCCGCGGCAAAGGCGCCGATCGTGGGCACGCCCTTGGGCCGGCCCGCTTGCGCCGTCTTCCACAGATTCGAGCGCACGAGCGCCTTCGGGCAATGCTGGAACGCCTGCTCGATGGCGACGACCATGACGACGGTCGGCTCCTTGCCGTCGACAGAAAAGCGCGCTTTCAGCGTGGGATCCGTGCTGATCTGCGCACGGCCGTTGACGCGGTAGGTCTCGTTGGCGCCCGGCGCGAAGAAGATGATGCCGACGCGCGGATCGGCGATCAGGTTCTTCAACCCATCGATGCGGTTGTTGCCGCGGCGGTCGGGGATCATCAGCGTCTTGCCGTCGTCGGAGACGGCGACGAAGCCCGGCCTGTCGCCCTTGGGCGAGCAGTCGAGGCCTTGCGGCCCGCCGGTCGCGAGCACGAGGAAAGGCGAGGCGGCGATGAAGGCGCGGCCCAGCGCGTCGACATGGTCGAGTTCTTTCTTCAGCACGCGCTCGTGCGGCGCGGCGTAGAGCGCGGCGAGTTCCTCAGGCGTGGCGACGGTGTGTTTGGCAAGCCCGTCCATGGCGCATCCTTTCGCTTCCGCCGCAGTATAGCAGCAGAAGGGGCCGCGGAACGCGGGCGTCGTCAGACCGCGGCTTGCCGCGCGCCGTCGAGAAAGAGCCGCACCGCGCCCGCCGCCCACGTCTCGAGCTCGGCCGTGCCGAGTACCGGCCCGAGGCCCAAGGCGCGGCGCCGCGGTCCAGCGATCACCAGGTTGGTGAATTGCTCGGCCGCGTGGCGCGGGTCGAGCGCGAGCGTGCCACGCTCGTGCTCTGCCACGAAAAGATCGGCGAGGCGCCCGTTCGCGGCGGCGCTGCTCTCGGCGATGATGCGCGCGAGCTCGGGAAAGCGCGGCGCCTCGGCGATGAGCAGGCGATAGAGTTGCAGCGCCTCGGGCGAGAGCGCGGCTTTCAGGATCTGCCGCGCCGCTCCGCCCAGTACGTCCTCGAGCGCGCCGCCCGCTTCCACGCGCGCCTCGAACGGCCGGGCCCAGTCGGCGATGAGGCGGCGCACGACGGCGCGGAAGAGATCGGGCTTGTCGCGGAAGCGGTGATAAAAGGTCCGCTTCGAGATGCGGCAGGCCTGCGCGACGGCTTCGATGCTGGTCGCGCCGAAACCGTCGCTCAGGAACAGGCGTGTCGCGACCTCGAGGATGCGTTCGCCGATCTCCGCCGCGCCGCTGCGCGTGGGACGGCCGCCACGCCGCGCGGGCGCGGAGGCCGTCCCTTCAAGCGCCGTCATTAGCGGTAGTACCCGTGGTAGTAGTGCGGGCCGTAATAACCCGGGCCGGCGGGATAGACGACGCAGCCGGCGAGCAGCGCGGCCAGGACCGCGGCCGCGACCACGCTGGCGCCACGCCGGAGGATGCTGTTCCTGGTTTCGTTTGGCTTCATGGCTTTGGGCTCCTCACTCGTTTCGAGGACCGCTGGCCCTCCCCAGGCTATACGCGCCTTCGGACCGAAACGCTCCCGATGCGTAGCGAAAATATTTTTACATTATAGAGGGATTTCGGTGGGGATGCCTAGGCCGCCCCGGGCTTAGCACGAGGTACGACCTCTCAGGAGGAGAGACCCATGACCAAGATCCGAAGCTTTCTTCTGGCCTTCGCCGTGCTCGCCGGGACGGTGGGTGCGACGGCCGCGCCGGCCCTTGCCGATGACTGGAACCATCGCGACGCGCGCTATCACGACTGGCACCGCTACCATGCGCCGGTCTTCTACGCCGGGACGCCCTACGCCTATCCCTACGAGGTCCCGGCCCCGGCGCCGGTCTATGTGCCGCCGCCTTCGCCGGTCGTCTATGGTGCGCCGGCCGCGAACCTCAGCATCATGATCCCGTTCCACCTTTGAGCGAGCACTGGACGCCCCGCTTCGCGCAACAAGCGGGGCGTCCGCCCCTTTTTAGGGGATTCCCCGCGCCCCGGCGGCGCACGAGATTAGGCCATCGCATCGAAGGAGAGACACGGGATGAGCGCGAAACGCATCTTGGGCGTGGGCATGTTTTCGGCTGCGCTCGCATTGGGCGCGCCGCTGGCGCTGGCGCAGCAGCAAATGACACCCGCGCCCGCGGCGCCAAGCGCCGCCCCGGCGCCGAGCGCGGGATCGTCGTCGGCGACCGCGAAGCCATCGTCGCGCGAGGCACGCGTCGAAGCGCGCATCAAGTCGCTGCACACCCAACTCAAGATCACGCCCGGTCAGGAGCAGGAATGGGGCGCAGTCGCCGACGTGATGCGGCAGTCCGCGAGCAACATCGATGAGCTCTCGCAAGAGCGCAGCAAGGACCGCACCAGCATGACGGCGGTCGACAATCTCAAATCCTATCAGGCGATCGCCGATGCGCACGCCGACGAGATGAACAAGCTCGTCCCTGCGTTCCAGGCGCTCTACGTCAAGATGTCGCCTGACCAGCAGAAGAACGCCGACCAGGTGTTTCAGCCGCGCGCGCGGCACTCGCGCACGAAGAAGAGCGGCTAGCCGCCAATTCCGAAGGAGATATGCGATGTCCCGTATTCGCGTCGCGGTTCGAGGTCTGCTCGCCGGCACCGCCGCGGCGATCCTTGCCGTCGCAATGATCGGCACCGCCGCGGCGCAGCCTTATCCCTACCATCGCCCGCCGCCGCGGCACCACCATCGTCCGCCGCCGCCACCGCCCCCGGCCTGGGGCTATGACCGGCCGACCTATGTGCCGGCGCCGCCGCCTGTGGTCTACGCGCCGGAAGCCCCGCCGGCGGCCATCAATTTCGGGATCAGCCTCAATCTGCGCTGAGGCGCCAAGGCAAAGCGCGGTTCAGTCGGCCGCGCCGCCGTTGAGCGGATGCGCATCGGCGGCGACGCGATGCGGCACGCGCGCCGCGCCGAGGAGATAATCGACCCGCTCCTCGAGCCGCTCGATGCGCTGCTGGAGAGCCGGCCCCGGATCTTCCTCGATCAAGGCGGTCAGCCGCTCGCGGAAACGCGGCTCGATCCGAAGGCGGGCGGCAATCGCCCGCACCAGCGGCTTGTCGCCGGGCGGGACGCGGACATTGGTCTGCACGGTATTCATGGCGATGAACTCCGACACGAATTCAAACGCACGCTAGCTCTGAGATATTACGAAGTGGCGGTGGCGCCGGATCGACCGCGGCGGATTATTGCGCAGGATTTCCAGTCACAAACGCGCGCCACGCGGTGATCGCGCGCCGCAGTTGCCCGGCGAAGCTTCTGCGCTCCTCCGGCGCGAGAAAACCTCCGACGACGAGGCTCTTGCCGTGCGACGCGAGCGTGAGCGGGCTGCGCTCGGCCGCATCGTCAAAACTGATGCGCAGCCATGTCGGCTCGAAGCGGAATTGCCGCCGCTCGCCTTTGACCGACACGCGCTCGACCGTGAGGCTCTTCTCGGTGAGGCGCACGGCCTCATGCTGGCGCGCGCTGCGATAGCTCAGCCGGAAGGCGATGTAGACGAGCAACACATCGAGGCCGAAGAAGCCGAAGACCGGCCAGGCGCCGACGAGGATGCAGATCGTGCCGGCGAGGAGGCTCAAGCCCGCCAGCGCCAGCATCAGGATCACGAAGCCCTTGGGCTTCAGGCTGCGATAGGGATACAGCACCGCATCGAGGAAAACATGGCCGCCTTCGGCCTCGGCCTCGCTCATCCCATCACCTTCGGATGCGCCGCGGCGCGGTTTGGACCGCCGCGGAACGGCGCAACAGCGTCTTAATAGTCGGTTAACCACACCGGATCGAGACTTGTCCACGGGGATAGCGAAGGGGGCGGTTGGTGGGCAAGCCTGTGACCCTCGTCACTTTGGAGCACGCGCCGGCCGTGGGCGCGTGGCGCTTCTGGTGGCTCGCGGTGGCGGCCCTGAGCCTCGCCGGATGGGGCGGAATCGTCTCGCTCGCCGTGCTGTTGCGGACCCTGATCTAGCCGCAACTGCGGCGCAATCGCGCAATTGTCTAAAAGGTGATCCGCGCCGAGCAACTCGACGTAGAGGGGCCTGAGCGGCATTTGCCGTGTCCTGGCAGAGCCACGAGGGGTTTTCGGTGCTTCGGATCTTCCGCCATTACTGCTCCGCGCCGGCGCTTTTTCTGTGCGTCTGCGAGACTTTGGCCGTGGCGCTGGCGCTCTATGCCGCCGCCTCGATGCTGTTGCCGGCCGACGCCGCCGGCGGCCGTCTCATCGCCGCCGCCCTCGTCCCAGCGCTTGTCAACGCCGTGCTGATGTTCGGCATGGGCCTTTACGATCCGCCCCACGTCGCCAATTTCCGCCGCGCCCTGCCGCGCCTCGTCGCCTGCTTGTGCATCGGCGCCCCGATCCTCGGCCGCTCGCTCTCCTTCGCCGGGACGGGCGAGACGCAAACCCTCTACTACCTCGCCTGGACCGTCCTCGTCGTCGCCTGCATCGTGCTGGCGCGCATGCTGGCGACGCCCTTGGCGCGCACCGGCTTCTCGCCGCGCCGCGTCGTCGTGGTGGGCGCCGGGCGGCTCGCCGCCGAGATCGAGCAGCTCATGGCGCGCGCCCATGCCCATTCCCGCACCGAGGTGAGCGGCTACGTGGCGCTCGGCAACGAAACGCGCGAAGTGCCCGAAGCCCGGCTCAAGTCCAGCGAGGCCCCGCTCCTCGACGTGGTGCGCAACAGCGCCGCGAAGGAGATCGTGGTCGCCGCCGACGATCGCCGCGGCATCTCGCTGCAGCCGCTCTTGGATGCGCGCATGGAAGGCGTCACAGTCACGAGCTTCCTCAGCTTCTGGGAGCGCGAGACGCGCCGCGTCAACCTGCGCGCGCTCGATCCGAGCTGGCTCATTTTCTCCGACGGCTTCCACATCGGCAGCGCGACCAACGCCGTGCTGAAGCGCGCTCTCGACATCACCGCGAGCGTCCTCCTGCTCCTGCTGACCCTGCCGACGCTGCTCGTTGCCGCCATCGCCATCAAGCTCGACAGCAAGGGTCCGATCCTCTACCGCCAGGAGCGCATCGGGCGCCGCGGCCAGATCTTCCACATCGCCAAGTTCCGCACCATGCGCGTCGACGCCGAGCAGATGTCGGGCCCGCAGTGGGCGAGTGTCGATGATCCGCGCGTCACCCGGGTTGGCCGCTTCCTCCGCCGCATGCGGATCGACGAGCTGCCGCAGATCCTGAACGTGCTGCGCGGCGAGATGAGCTTCGTCGGCCCCCGCCCCGAGCGGCCGCATTTCGTGCGCCACCTCGCGGCCGAGATTCCGTTCTACCAGGAGCGCCACCGCGTCCGCCCCGGCATCACCGGCTGGGCCCAGATCAATTATCCCTATGGCGCCTCGATCGAGGACGCGCGCGAGAAACTCTCCTACGACCTCTATTACATCAAGAATTTCAGCTTCCTGTTCGATCTCCTCATCATCCTCTCGACCGCGAAGGCGGTGTTCCTCGATGGCGGCGGCCGCTGACGGAAATCTTTACAGTTTTATGATTGTTTGCCGCTAGTTAACTATATAAGCCCTTACTCCTAAAGAGCATTCAACCTCTGGCCCGCATTTTGCTTGCTCCGTCCTGAGGGGTGTGTCATGGACGAGAGCGACTTGGGCGTGACGACGCTGGAACAATGGCGCGAGAAGAACCGGGGGTTCATGGTGGCCCTCAGTGTCTGCCTTGCCATTTGGATCGTCGGCATCTGGCTGATGGTGCGAATCTAGTCTGCTGCGCCTTTACAGACCCGCGGTCGCTCGCCAGGATCGGCGGATGACCCGGGGAGCAGCCGAGCGGTTTTTCCGCCTTCTGGCGAAGGACCGGCCGGACCCCACGACCGAACTCGCCTTCATCAATCCCTACACCTTGCTCGTCGCGGTCGTGCTGTCGGCGCAGGCAACCGATGCCGGCGTCAACAAGGCGACCGAGCGGCTGTTCTCCCAGGCCCAGACGCCCGAAGAGATGCTCGCTCTCGGCGAAGGGCGGCTCATCGAGGCGATCCGAACGATCGGCCTCTTCCGCACGAAGGCCAAGAACGTGATGGCGCTGTCGCGCCTTCTCATCGAGCGACACGGCGGCACGGTGCCTGACGACCGTGCCGCGCTCGAGGCCTTGCCGGGCGTCGGGCGCAAGACCGCGAACGTCGTGCTGAACGTCGCCTTCGGCCATCCGACCATAGCGGTCGACACGCATATCTTCCGCGTCGGCAACCGCACCGGCCTCGCGCCCGGCAAAACGCCGCTCGAGGTTGAGGAAGGGCTTGAGCGCATCGTGCCCAAAAAATACCGGATGGGTGCGCATCACTGGCTCATCCTGCACGGGCGCTACGTCTGCGTCGCACGCAATCCGCACTGCGACGTCTGCGTCGTCCGCTCGCTCTGCGCCTACGACGCCAAGACGGTGGCGCCCGCGGCCGCGATCCCGTAAAGCCCCGGCTTCCGGCCGACGCACCAGCGCGCCGCGCGCACGGCGCCGCGGGCAAAAATCTGCCGGCTCCCGGCACGGTGCGTAAGCTCGAGCCGCTCGCCCTCGCCGGCAAAGACGACAATGTGATCGCCGGCCACGTCGCCGCCGCGCAAGACCGCGAAGCCGATATCGCCCAATTTCCGTGCACCGGTGATGCCGTCGCGGGCACGCTGGCTCTTCGCGGCAAGATCGACGCCGCGCCCCTCCGCCGCGGCGCGACCGAGCGCGAGCGCCGTTCCCGACGGCGCATCAACCTTGTGGCGGTGGTGCATCTCCAGGATCTCGATGTCGTACTCGTTGCCAAGCTTCGCCGCGACCTCGCGCACGAGCCCGAGCAGCAGGTTGACGCCGAGGCTCATATTGGCGGCGCGCATTATCGCAACCTTGCCGGCGGCGTCGGCGACGGCGCGCTCGTGGTGAGATTCGAGCCCGGTCGTGCCGATCACCAGCGGCTTGCCGGACCGCGCGGCCTGGGCGGCGTGTGCCGCCGTCGCATCGGGTGCCGTGAAATCGACGACCACGTCCGCCGCGGCGAAGAGCGCCGCCGTGTCATCGCCGGCCGCGATCCCCAGCGCGCCAAGGCCGGCGAGCTCGCCGAGATCGCGCCCGACAACGGCATTGCCCTTCGCGTCGATGCCGCCGGCGATGCCGCATCCCGGCGTACCCGCAATCTCCGCGAGCAGCATCCGCCCCATCCGTCCGCCGCACCCGGTCACCCCGATCGCGATTTGAGCCATCGCCGCCTCCTGCGAGAGGCGATGATGATAGCGGAAAGCCAGGACGGCGGTGGCGCGGGCGCGCGAGGGCGGCCGACTCGTAAAATATTTTTACGCGCGGCCGGGCGCCGCAGTCGATGCCGCCGCAGCTTGAACTGCGACGCTTCCGCCCTTCCCTAACTCGGCCCCTTCCATTAGACGGGGCGCCATGGCGCTGTTGCGGTCGGTGGTGACGGTTGGCGGCTACACGATGGTGAGCCGTGTCCTGGGCTTCGTCCGCGACATGATGACGGCGGCCTTCCTCGGCGCCGGCCCCGTGACCGATGCATTTTTCGTGGCGCTGCGCCTGCCCAACCTGTTCCGATCGCTTTTCGCCGAGGGCGCGTTCAACTCCGCCTTCGTGCCGCTCTTCGCGGGTATGGTGGCGAGGGACGGGCGCGAGGCGGCGCGGCTCTTTGCCGAAGACGTGCTCGCGGTGCTGCTCGCGGCGCTCCTTGTGTTCGTGGTCGTGGGCGAGATGCTGATGCCGCTCCTGCTGCATGTGCTGGCGCCGGGCTTCGCCGAGATCCCGGCGACATTCGCCCTCACCATCCGCCTGACGCGCATCACCTTCCCCTATCTCCTCTTCATCTCGCTCGTGGCGCTGCAAGGGGGCGTGCTCAATTCGGTCGAGCGGTTCGCCGCCGTCGCGGCGACGCCCGCGCTCCTCAACATCTTCCTCATCGGCGCGCTCACCTTCGCGCGGCCGCCGAGCGGCGACGCGCTGGCCTGGGCCGTGACGCTCGCCGGCTTTGCCCAGTTCCTATGGCTCATGGGTTCGTGCGCACAGGCCGGCATCGCGCTGCGCCTGCCGCTGCCGGTGCTGTCGCCGGGCGTCAAACGCATGCTCGGCCTCATGCTGCCGGGCGTGCTTGGCGCCGGCGCGACGCAGCTCAACATGGTGATCTCGACCGCGATCGCCTCGCTCCTGCCGTCGGGCGCGGTGTCCTATCTCTACTACGCCGACCGGCTCGAGCAGCTGCCGCTGGGGGTCGTGGGCTTCGCCGTCGGCACGGCGATCCTGCCGCCCCTTTCGCGCCAGGTCCGGGTCGGCGACGAGGCGGGCGCGATCGACACGCAAAATCGCGGACTTGAATTGGCGCTGCTCCTCACGCTGCCGGCGGCGGTGGCGCTGGGTGTCGCGGCGTGGCCGATCCTGCACGTGCTGTTCGAGCGCGGCGCCTTTTCCGCCGCCGACACGGCGGCCACCGCGGGCGCGCTTACGGCCTACGCCGCAGGCCTTCCGGCTTTCGTCCTCGTCAAGGTCATGGCGCCCGGATATTTCGCGCGCCACGATACGAAGACGCCGGTCAAGATCGCGCTGACCGCGATCGGCGCCAACATCGTGCTGACGACGACCTTGGGTCTTTTGACGCCGCTCGCCCATGTCGGCGTCGCGACCGCGACCTCGGCCGCGGGCTGGATCAACGCGCTCCTGCTCATCCACATCCTGATGCGGCGCGGTCATTTCGCGCTCGACCGGCGTGCGCGGCGCGCGCTGCCGCGCATTGCCGTCGCGGCGCTCGGCATGGGCGCGTTCATCGTGGCGCTCGAGACTTGGCTCGCGCCCGCCTTCGGGGCGGGCCTCATCGAGCGCCTCGCCGCGTTGGCGCTGCTGGTGGGCGCAGGACTCGTTGTCTTCGCGGCGCTTGCGGTGCTGCTGGGCGCGGCACCTTGGGGCGAGGTGAAGCGGCGCCTCGGCCGCGCCTGAGGAGTAGAGAAATGTATCTGCCAAGGCATTTCGCCGAGACGCGCGTCCCCGTGCTGCACGAGGCGATCGCGCGCGCGGGCATCGCCACACTCGTGACGAGCGGTGCGGACGGCATCGAGGCGAGCCACGTGCCGATGCTGCTCGATCCGGAGCCGGCGCCGCTCGGCACTCTGTTGGGCCATATCGCGCGCGACAATCCGCAATGGCAAGGCGGCGCGGGCGATGCGCTCGCGATCTTCCTTGGCTCCGACGCTTACGTCTCGCCGTCCTGGTATCCGACCAAGAAGGAAGGCGGCAAGGTCGTGCCGACCTGGAATTACGTCGCGATCCATGCGCGTGGGCCCATCGAATGGTTCGACGATCCCGCGCGGCTCCGCGCCATCGTCACGCGCCTCACCGAGAAGCACGAAGGCGCGCGCCCCGCGCCGTGGGCCGTGACCGACGCGCCGCCCGACTACATCGAGATGATGCTGAAGGCGATCGTGGGCTTCGCGATCCCGCTCGCGCGCCTCGAAGGCAAGTGGAAGATGAGCCAGAACCGTCCGCCCGCCGACCGCAAAGGCGTGGTCGATGCGCTGCGCCGCGAGGGGAAGGACGATGTCGCCGATGCCGTCGAAAAGCCGCGCCCGGCTTGACGCTCTCGCCCAGCACGCGCGATAAGGCGGCGATGAATCGGATTTTTTCCGGCGTTCAGCCGACCGGCAACCTGCATCTCGGCAATTATCTCGGCGCAATCCGCAACTGGGTGCGCCTCCAGAACGACTACGACTGCATCTTCTGCATCGTCGATCTCCATGCGCTGACGCTGCCGCAGGATCCGGAGCAGCTGCGCGCCCAGACGCGCGAGGTGACGGCCGCCTACATCGCCGCCGGCATCGAGCCCGAGCGCTGCATCATCTTCGCCCAGAGTAGCGTCGCGCAGCATGCGGAGCTTGCCTGGCTTTTGGGCTGCATGACGCCGTTGGGCTGGCTCAACCGCATGACCCAGTTCAAGGAGAAGGCGGGCAAGGCGCGCGACGACGCGGGGCTCGGCCTTTATGCCTATCCGGTGCTGATGGCAGCCGACATCCTGCTCTACAAGGCCACGCACGTACCGGTCGGCGAGGACCAGAAGCAGCATCTGGAATTGGCGCGCGACATCGCCGGTGCGTTCAACCGGCGCTATGGCGTCTCGTTCTTCCCGCTGCCCGAGCCGCAGATCTTCGGCGCGGCGACGCGCGTCATGAGCCTGCGCGACGGCACCAAGAAAATGTCGAAGTCGGACAGCTCCGACTATTCGCGCATCAACATGACCGACGATGCCGAGACGATCGCGCTCAAGATCAGGAAAGCAAAGACTGATCCGCTCGCGCTTCCCGAAACGGTGGAGGCTGCCGAGGCGCGTCCCGAGGCCGAAAATCTTCTCGGCATCTACGCTGCCTTGGCCGACATGCCGCGCGCCGAGGCGGTGCGGCGCTACGCCGGCAAGAACTTCTCCGACTTCAAGCGCGAGCTCGCCGATCTTTCGGCCGAGGTGCTGGGCAAGATCGGCGGCGAGATGCGCCGCCTCACGGCCGACCCGGGCTATATCGACGGCGTGCTCCGCCGCGGCACCGAGCGCGCGAGCGCCATCGCCCGCCCCGTGCTCGCCGAGGTGTTCGAGATCATGGGGCTCTTGCGGGTCTAGCGCGCGCCGTCACTCGACGAGCGCGATCAATTCGATCTCGACCGGAATCTGATTGGGCAGCGAGCCCATGCCGACGGCGGAGCGCGCGTGCCGCCCGGCCTCGCCGAACACTTCGACGAGGAGGTCGGAGCAGCCGTTGATGACCTTCGGATGGTCGGTGAAGCTCGGCACCGCGTTCACCATGCCGAGCACCTTCATGATGCCTTTGACGCGATCGAGATCGCCCAATTCCTGCTTCATCGCCGCGATCAGGCCCAACCCGACCGTGCGCGCGTGCTGATAGGCCTGCTCGAGCGTGAACGCCTCGCCAACCTTGCCCGCGACAGTGGGCGTCGGACCACGCCCGGAGAGGAACAGAAGATTGCCGGCGCGGCGCGCGGGCACGTAGTTCCCCATCGGCGCTCCGAGCGTCGGGAGAGTGATCTTCAACTCTTCGAGCCGCTTCTCGATTTTCATTCCTTCCTCCGCCTCTTTGCGCCGTCGCCCCTCGCGCGGCCCGCTGTCATTCTCTCGGGCCGCGGCGCGTGCGTCAAATGTGGGACATGCGCCCCCGCGATCGCGTTCTGAAAATTATTTAAGTTGTCGCGCGCGCCGAACGCTGGTTCGATGCAGCCCGCAGCATCGCGAGGTGCGCATGATTCTCGCAGAAGCGGGTACGCGCGCAAAACGAGTGGCGCGGGCTTTGATCGCATCGCACGGAAGAAGCGCGCAGGCGATTGCGCTCGCCACGGCCGCCGTGCTCCTCGAAAATGGGCAGGGCGATTTCGCCATGCTGTGGCAGCAGGTTGCGCGCGCGGTCAGCACGCTGCTGGCCGGCGACAGCGCCATTTAGACATCATTAAGCGGCGATTAACCCTCCCTGAGCGAATGTTCGGGCGATGGACAAGTTTGCTTGCTCGCAGGCGCCGGAGCTCGATCTTCCGCGGTGTCACGAGAAGATCGCGGGAATCCTCGCCTATTGGCGCAGCCTTCGTCCCGGTCCCGGGGTGTTTCCGGGCCGGCAGCATTTCGATCCGGCGGCGGTCGCGCCGCTCTTGCCATGCATCAGGCTCTATGACGTGTTCCGCGAACCGTGGCGCTTCCGCTATCGCCTCGTCGGCACCGAGCTCGTGCGCCACCTTGGCCGCGATTTGACGGGCACCTGGTTCGGCGAGAACGTACCCGACGAGGCGCAAAGCAAAAGCTATCGCGACCTCGTGTTCGTCGCTTCCGGCAAGGGACTTTCCTATCACCGCGGCTATCCCGCTTATACCCAGGCGCACAAGGATCACCTGTCGGCCGAGCGCATCCTTCTGCCGCTCGCCAAGAACGGCCACGATGTCGACATGATCCTCGGCCTCTCGGTTCTGCACGCCGCCGTGGCGCGGCAGGTCGCCTAAAACATCGCTCAAATGCGCGGCGATTTCGCCGCGATCGGCATCTCGGAATTCAGCATCCCTTCACGGGACCGGCGCGATCAATGCCGTCATGATGACGGCAGAAAAATCCGACATGTCCCGCCCGCTCGCGCGCGAGCTTCTTCTGCTTGTGCTGGCAAGCGCGGTTCCGGCGGCGGCGGTGGCGGCGGCTATGGCCGCGAGCCTTTATGAGCCGGCGTGGCAGAACGGGCTGATGCTGGTGCTGGGCGCGACCGCGCTCGCGGCTGGCATTTATGTCTCGTGTCTCATCGCACGCGGCCTCGCCAACGCGCTCGCAGATCTCGCCGCCGACGCGCGCATGCTTGCCCGCGGCGTGCCGCTCGCGCGCCTCGAGCTGCAGGTGCGCGAGTTCTCTGCCATCGCCGATGCGCTTGCCGCTGCCGCGGCACGTCATCGTCCGCAAGAGCCGCTGCGCCTCGATCTCGGCGAAGGCGCGCAGAAATGGTCGCACGCCGTCGCCGCGCGCTATCGCGGCGGCGATATGGAGACGCAGGCTGCTGCGCCCGCGCCCGAACTCAGCACCCCCGCGGCGGTGCTCACGCGGCTCGCGCGCGGCTTCGCGCCAGGCGCCGCGGCTGCCGGCGTGGCGCTCGATTTCGATGTGGCGCCGGGCCTGCCGTCCGTGCGCGGCAGCGAGCACGATCTGGAGGCTGCACTCTTCGGCCTCGTCGACGCCGCGCTCGCCGTGACCGCGCGCGGCGGCCGCTTGGCGCTGTCGGCCCGCGCGCTCGCGGACGGCGCGGTGAAGATCGCGCTCGGCATGACGTCGCCGACGAGCGAAGGCGCGCCTAGCCTCGCTGACGCGGGCGGCATGATCGAGCTGAGCTGCGGCGTGGCGCTCGCGGCAAGCCTCGCGCGGGCGCGGGCGCTCCTCGCGGCGGCAGGCGGCGAGCTCGCGCCCGGCCGCGGCACCATCACGCTGTTGCTCGCGCCGGCGGCATCGCTCGCCCGCGCCGCCTGATCGCTACCACATGCGCGTGACGGGGTAGCGGTCGAAGATCGTCTCGTTCGAGACGATCAGCATCGCCTCGGACATCGCCTGCGCGATAAGCATCCGGTCGAACGGGTCCTTGTGCGGCCCTGGCAAAGCGCCGGCAAGCTGGCCGTGGCGCAACGTGACCGTGAGTTCGTGGAAACCTTGGCTGGCGACCGTGCCCGCCACGTCGGCGGCGAGCGCCGTGGCGCCAGAGAGGCGGCCGATCCGATGCTTGGTCGCAATCTCCCATGCGCTGGCTGCGCTGATGTAAGTCTCGTTGCCTTCATCGAGGATCGCCGCGACCGCGCTTTGCGAGAGCGCAGCGTCGCCTGCGAGAAACCAGATGAAGGCATGCGTGTCGAGCAGGAGACGCATGGGAGCTATTGATGCCAGGCCTCGAGTTCCTCGTCCGGAAGCGGCAGGAAGAACTCGGGCCCGATGCTGATCTCGCCGCGCATGGCGCCGAAGACCGGGCGGCGTTCCGGCGCGACCGGCACGAGCTTCGCGACGGGCGTCTTGCCGCGCGCGATCACGATCGCCTCGCCTGCCTCGACACGGGCGATGAGTCGCGAAAGATGCGTCTTTGCCGCATGAATGGTGACGATCTTGTCCATTAGTCCAGTATTTAGCTAACTGGATCGCCTTTGTCGAGAGGCGATGACGTTTCCCACTCAGCGCGCACCTCGGGATCGGCCTCGCCGGCTGCGAATTGCGCCGCCAACGCCGCGCTCCGCTGCGGCGTCGCGAGGCGGCGCACGGCCCACACTGCCATCGCCCGCACGAGGGGCGACCGGTCGTCGAGCCGCGCCATGGCGGCGTCGAGGAGATGCTCTGCGCCGCTGTTGCCGATCGCGATGAGCACGTTCCTGACGAAGCGGTCGCGCCCTACCCGCTTCAGCGGCGAGCCGGAAAAGAGCTTGCGGAAATCCTTGTCGTCGAGCGCCGCCAGTTCCGCGAGCCGGGGCGCGCGCAGCTCCTCCCGTGGGGTGAGCGCCGGAAGCGACGCGGCCCGCGCGAACTTGTTCCATGGGCAGACGGCGAGACAATCGTCGCAGCCATAGATGCGGTTGCCGATCAAAGGCCTGAGCTCGCGCGCGATGTGGCCCTTGTGCTCGATCGTGAGGTAGGAGATGCAACGCCGCGCGTCGAGCCGGTGCGGCGCGGGAAAGGCCGCGGTCGGGCACGCATCGAGACAGCGCTGGCACGTGCCGCAACGATCCTCGTGCGGCGCATCGGGCGGCAGCTCGAGCGAAAGATAGATCTCGCCGAGAAAGAGCCACGAGCCCGCGCGCCGCGAGACGAGGTTCGTGTGCTTCCCTTGCCAGCCGATGCCGGCCTGTGCGGCGAGCGGCTTCTCCATCACCGGCGCAGTATCGACGAACACTTTGAGCGCGCCGGGCCAGCGCGCGGCGATGAAGCTCGCGAGCGCTTTGAGGCGCGATTTGACGAGATCGTGATAGTCGCGCCCATGCGCATAGACCGAGACGGCGCCGCGCTCGCTCGCGCCGAGCCCGGCCAAGGGATCGCCCTCCGGCGCGTAAGAAAGTCCCAGCACGACGACGCTCTTCACGTCAGGCCATAACTGTCTCGGCGAGGCGCGCTCCTTGGCGCGCGCGGCGAGCCAGCCCATGTCGCCGTGATACCCTGCCGCGAGATAGCGCTCGAGATCGCGGCGCGCCTCGGGCCCAAGCTCGGATGCGCAAAATCCGATCGCGTCGAACCCGAGTTTCAGCGCCTCGTCGCGGATCGCCGCCTTGATGGCGGCGGGCGCCGCGCTCATCCGCGCCCGCGATAAGGTTGGACGCCCTGATCGGGAAGCCACAAGCCCTCGGGCGGCGCGCCGGTCTGGAAGAAGACATCGATCGGCATGCCGCCGCGCGGATACCAATAGCCGCCGATGCGGAGCCATTGGGGCGCGATCGCGGTGATAATGCGGCGCGCGACCATGAGCGTGCAGTCCTCGTGGAAGGCGGCGTGGCTGCGGAACGAGCCGAGGAAGAGCTTCAGCGACTTGCTCTCGACGATACGCTCGCGTGGCACATAGTCGATGACGAGGTGCGCGAAATCGGGCTGGCCCGTCACGGGGCAAAGCACGGTGAATTCGGGCGCGGTGAAACGCACGAGATAGAGCGTGCCCTTATGCGGATTGGCGACGTGCTCCAGCACCGCGTCGCCGGGTGCGGCGGGGAGATCGCTTTTGGCGCCGAGCTGGGTGAGGGGCCGATCCGTCATCTTCCTCTCAGAGCGGCGGGATGTCGCCCGCGGCGAACGAGGCCGCGAGCGCCGCCACGTGATCCTCGAAGGCGCCCCGCTCGATCGCGACGCGCAAGCCCGCCATCAGCTCCTGATAATAGCGCAGGTTGTGCTCGGTCAGAAGCATCGCCCCCAGGATCTCGTCGCTGCGCACGAGGTGATGGAGATAGGCGCGCGTATGTCTTTGGCAGGCGGTGCAGCGACACTCCGCGTCGAGTGGCCGACTGTCCTCGGCGTGGCGCGCGTTGCGCAGGTTCACGGTGCCGCGCCGCGTGAAGGCTTGCGCGGTACGGCCGGAGCGCGTCGGCAGCACGCAATCGAACATGTCGATGCCGCGCATCACGGCGCCAATGATGTCTCCCGGCTTGCCGACCCCCATGAGATAGCGCGGCCGCTCCTGAGGCAGCGCCGGGACGGTCCAATCGAGCACGGCGAACGTCTGCTCCTGGCCCTCGCCCATAGCGGTGCCGCCGACGGCATAGCCGTCGAAGCCGATCTCCGCGAGCCGTGCTGCTGCTTTCTGCCGCAGCGCCGGATAAATCCCGCCCTGCGCGATGCCAAAGAGCGCGCGTCCTTCGGACGGGCGAAAGCCTGCCTTCGAGCGCTCGGCCCAGCGCAACGACAGCTCCATCGAAACGTTCGCCTCGCTCTCGCTCGCCGGAAAGGGCGTGCACTCGTCGAGCGCCATTGAAATGTCCGCGCCGAGGAGCGCCTGGATCTCGACCGAGCGCTCGGGCGTCAGGTGATGCGCGCTGCCGTCAAGATGCGAGCGGAAGGTGACGCCGCTCTCGTCGAGCGTGCGCAGCTTCGCGAGCGACATGACTTGATAGCCGCCCGAATCCGTGAGGATCGACTTGGGCCAGCCCATGAAGCGGTGGAGACCGCCGAGCCGCGCGATGCGCTCCGCGCCTGGGCGCAGCATCAGGTGATAGGTGTTGCCGAGGATGATCTCTGCGCCGGTCGCGGCCACGTCCTCGGGCCGCATTGCCTTCACCGTGGCGGCCGTGCCGACCGGCATGAAGGCGGGGGTCTCGATCGTGCCGTGCGCCGTCGTGATGCGGCCGCGCCGCGCATTGCCCGCGCGCGCGAGAAGCGCGAAGCCGAAACCGCTCATGCCGCGTGCCTGGCCGGATGCAGAAGCGTCGCGTCGCCATAGGAGAAGAAGCGATAGTTGTGCGCGATCGCGTGCGCATAGGCGGCCTTCATGCGCTCGAGCCCGGCAAAGGCCGAAACCAGCATGAAAAGCGTCGAGCGCGGCAGATGGAAGTTCGTGAGCATCAGGTCGACGGCGCGGAAGCGATAGGGCGGCGTGATGAAGAGCTTCGTCTCGCCGGCGAACGCACGGATGCGGCCGGCCTCGTCGGCGGCGCTTTCGAGGAGCCGCACCGATGTCGTGCCGCAGGCAACGATGCGCCCGCCCGCGGCGCGCGCCGCGTTGAGGCGCCGCGCCGCGTCGTCATCGAGCACGCCCCATTCGCCGTGCATGCGATGGTCGTCGGTATCGTCGACGCGCACCGGCAGGAAGGTCGCGGCGCCGACATGGAGCGTGAGCGAGACGCGTGGGATCCCGCGCGCTTCGAGCGCCGCGAGAAGCCGCTCGGTGAAATGGAGCCCCGCGGTCGGCGCCGCCACGGCCCCCTCGACGCGCGCGAAGATCGTCTGGTAGTCGCCGCGGTCGCGCGGGTCGCCGGCGGCGCCTCGCTTGATGTAGGGCGGCAGCGGCATGACGCCATAGCGCTCGAGCGCGGCGCGGAGATCTGTGCCCTCGCACGTGAAGGCCAGAACCAGCTCGCCCTCCTCCTTCTCCGCGACCTCGGCCGCGAAATCGGCTGCGAACTCGATGCGGTCGCCCGGCTTCAGCTTGCGCGCGCCCTTGGCAAAGGCGCGCCAGCGCCCGCCGCCCAGGTCCTGGTGCAGCGTCACTTCGACGTGCGCCGCCCCGCGCCGGCCGGTCAGCCGCGCCGGGATGACCCGCGTGTCGTTGACGACGAGCACGTCGCCCGGCCGGAGCAGCCCGGGCAGGTCGAGCATGGTGCGGTCGGCGAGCCCCTCGGCCACGACGAGGAGGCGCGCGGCGTCGCGCGGCTCGGCTGGCCGGTCCGCGATGAGGTGGCGCGGCAGGGCAAAATCGAACGAGTCGACCCGCATCGCCGCCGCTTAGCCGGAAAAAGCGGCAAGGGGAAGCTTGACGGCGGGCGCGAGCAGCGCCATGTTTCGTACGTATAACGCGTTGATCGGCGTGACGGATTCGCGGAATTACAGAACGAACCCAATTTCTCAATCCGGGCTCGAGCATGGTAGAATGGAAGAAAGAATAGGAAGAATTCTGCCATGAGCCTCAACATCAAGAACGAGGAGGCCGACCGCCTCGCCCGCGAGCTTGCCGACCTCACCGGCGAGAGCGTCACCGCCGCCGTGACCGAAGCGCTCCGCGAGCGCCTCGCGCGCGAGCGGCGCCAGCGCCGGCGCGAGGGCATGTCGGAGCGACTTCTTGCCATTGGCGCCGAGGTCGCCGCGCGTTTAAAGGAGCCGTGGAAATCCATGGATATCGACGAGTTCCTTTACGATGAGAAGACGGGCCTGCCGAAATGATCGTCGACAGCTCGGCCGTCGTTGCCATCCTCCGCGGCGAACCTGACGCGAAGCGGTTCTCCGACGCGATGGAGGACGCCGAAACCTGCCGTATCTCGGCGGCCACATATCTCGAAACCGCGATCGTAATCGATGTCGCGCGCGATCCTATCGCTAGCCGCCGCGTCGATGAGCTGATCGTCGAAGCCGAGATCGTCATCGAACCCGTGACGGCGGAACAGGCGCGGATCGCGCGCCAGGCCTATCGCGATTTCGGCCGCGGCAGCGGGCACGCGGCGCGGCTCAATTTCGGTGACTGCTTTGCCTACGCGCTCGCCAAGGCGATGGGCGAGGAGCTGCTCTTCAAGGGCACGGATTTCGGCGCGACCGACGTGAGGGTCGCATGAGCGACAGGATCGCCGAGGCGCTCGCGCAGTACCGCGAGGAAGGCTACGCCGTCGTGCGCGGCTTCTTCACGCCGGCCGAGATCGCGGCGGTCGCCGCCTCCTTCGACCGCCACTGGCGCACCGGCATGGCGCACCGCGCCAGCTATCGCCACGGCAACCTGTTCTACCGCCAGGGCAAGGATCCGGTGCTCGGCAAGATCCTGCGCCTCGTGCAGTGGCCGTCTTACGTCGATGCGACGCTCGAAAGCGTGCGCCGCGATCCGCGCTGGCTCGAGCTTCTGGAGCCGCTCATCGGCCGCGACGTGAAGCAGATCATCAATCAGCTGCACTGGAAGCCGCCGGGCGCCACCGCGGCCGATTTCGCCTTCCACCAGGACGTGCGCTTCCGCCGTCCGCGCCAGGCTTACCGCAATCTCCTCGACGCTTACGTCCAGACCGGTCTCGCGGTCGACGCGCATGAGGCCGGAAACGGCGCGATGCGAATTCTGCCGGGCTCGCATCGCCTCGGCGAGGTTGCGATCGCGGGCGAGGGGCCGGTGCTCGACCAGCAGATGGCGGACGAGCGGCTCGCGCGCTGCGGCCTCGATCCCGCCCGCCTCGTCGATCTCACGCTCGCGCCGGGCGATCTCGCGCTGTGGAACCTCTATACGATCCACGGTTCGGGTCCGAACCGCACGCGCGCCGACCGCCGGTTCTACTTGAATGGCTATGTGCGCGCCGCCGATTGTGACCGCGGCGAATGGACATTCCGCGACGGCGTGCCGGTGCCTTTGGGCGATCCGGTGCTGGTGCACTACGACGATCTCTTCGCGCGGCCCGAGCCGCATTACGTCGAGGGCTGAGCGCTTATCCTTCGGGATCGAGCGCCGCCGGATCGGCGAGGCGGAGAAGGCGGCTCGCCGCAATTCGGCCGAAGCGCAGCATCAGCGCCTTGCGCCGCGCCGCCGCCAAGGGCACGAGCGCACCCTCGCGCAGGAGCGCGGCGTCGAACGGGTCCGCCACGATGAGGCCGCATTCATCCGGGATAAGCTCGCGCGGGAAATCGGCGGCCACTGCGAAGGCGAGCCGGTCGCAGAAAAGGCGATATTCCTGCCATTTGCGGTCAGCGCGGAAATCGGCTAGCGAGGATTTCACTTCGACGATGAGCAGGAGCCCGTCGCGGGCAACGGCGAAAAGATCGGCGCGCCGGCCGTTGGCGAGCGGCACCTCGGCGAGGCTCGCGAAGCCGAGGCGCGCCAAGGCGCGCGCAGTCCCGCGGCAGATGTCTTTCGCGTCCATGCCGGCGTTCCCGATGACCGGCCGGAGTATTGAGGCATGAACGGCCAAAAACGAAGGATCTTGCGCGATACGTGGCGTCTGGCGATCCCGTATTACCTCCATTCCGACGAAAAGGGCTGGGCCTGGGGCCTTCTCGCCGCCGTCACCGCGCTTAATCTCAGCACCGTTTATCTGAGCGTGCGCTTCAACTATTGGCGCAATGATTTCTACAACGCGATCCAGGAACTCAACGAGCATGCCTTCTTCTACCAGCTCGGGATCTTCTCGCTGCTTGCGGCCATCTTCATCGCGGTCGCTGTCTACCAAACCTATCTGCAGCAGATGCTGCAGATCCGCTGGCGGCGCTGGCTGACGCGGCGCTATCTCGCGGCCTGGCTCGACGAGCGCGCCTACTATCGGATGCAGCTCGCCGGTCCCGCCACCGACAACCCCGATCAGCGCATCCAGGACGATCTCGACCGCTTCACGGGCCAGACGCTCGGTCTCGCGCAAGGCGTCCTCAACGCGATCGTGACGCTCTTCTCGTTCCTGGTGATCTTGTGGACGCTCTCTGGCGCGCTGACGGTTCCGCTCGGCGCCGGCCGCTCGGTCGAGATTCCCGGCTACATGTTCTGGGTCGCGCTCGTCTATGCCATCGCCGGCACGTGGATTACCTACAAGATCGGCCGTCCCCTCATCGGTCTCAATTTCCAGCAGCAGCGCTTCGAGGCCGATTTCCGCTTCAGCCTCGTGCGCTTGCGCGAGAACACCGAGAGCATCGCGCTCTATGGCGGCGAAGAACGCGAGTACGGGAATTTCGCCGACCGGTTCGGCTCGGTCGTCGGCAATTTCATGAGCATCATGAGGCGCGTCAAGATGCTCAACTGGTTCACCAACGGCTATGGCCAGATCGCCATCATCTTTCCCTTCGTCGTCGCTTCGCCGCGCCTTTTCAGCAAGCAGATCCAGCTCGGCGGGCTGATGCAGACGGCCGAGGCGTTCGGCCAGGTGCAGAACGCGCTCTCCTTCGTGGTCAATGCCTATACCGACATCGCGGCGTGGCAAGCGGTGATCGAGCGGCTTGCCACTTTCGAAGAGCGTCTGCGCGACGTCACCGCAGCCGCGCGCGAGCCGCAAAAGATCGCGATCGAGCGCGCGGGAACGGGCGTCTCCGTCGCGGCGCTCGATCTCGACCTGCCGGACGGCACGCCGCTTCTGCGCGGCGTCTCAGTTGCCGCGGCGCCAGGCGAGGCCCTGCTGATCGAGGGCCCGACCGGCTCCGGCAAGAGTACGCTCCTGCGCGCGCTCGCTGGCATCTGGCCTTATGGCAAGGGCCAGATCCGCATCGGCGAAGGTACGGTGCTGTTCTTGCCGCAGCGGCCTTATCTCCCGTTGGGGCCGTTGCGCGAGGCGATCCTCTACCCGCGGCCGCAAGTGGGCGTCGATGACGCGTGCCTTGCCGAGGTCCTCGGCACCGTCGGGCTGGCGGGGCTCAAGGACCGGCTCGACGAGGGCGAGAACTGGGCGACGAGTCTCTCGATCGGCGAACAGCAGCGCCTCGCTTTCGGCCGCATCCTGCTGATCAAGCCGGCATTCGTCTTTCTCGACGAGGCGACCTCCGCGCTCGACGAGCCGGCCGAGGCCGAGCTTTATCACTTCCTACGCACAGCGCCGTGGCGCCCCACGTTCGTCAGCGTCGGGCATCGCAGCTCGCTCAGGGCCTTCCACGAAAGCTTGTGCAACATCGCGCGCTTTTCCGCGCGCGTGAAACCGCTCGTGCCCGCAGCCGACTGAGCCTCACGTCTCCGACGGGCGCACGAAACACATGACGCCAAGCCCCGGCAGATAGCACACGACCGCGCGCCCGGTCGGATTCTCCGTGTGATCGAGCACCTTCTCGCGCGGCACCGCGATCCACTTGTTGTCGATCAGGGCCTCGTAGCCGTCGCTGCCCGTGCGGTACTGGGTCTGCCGGCAATCCGCGATCGAACAGCATGAGATGCCCGTGCCGGGCTGGCGCAGGCTCTGGAACCAGGGAGCAAGAAACGAATCGGCCCCGCTAGGCGGCGCGGCCCGCGCCGCTGCGAGGATCGCCGCAAAAGCGATGCCGATGAGCACTCGTGGCAGAAGATTTGCACGATTCGCGAGCACAGTTCCGAGTCGCATGCCAACCTGCCGGTCGGATAAGTGAGGTCTCTCCTGGTACGCGTTATTTCAATCGCGTACCTCAGGGCGAGCTATGCACGAAGCGTGCCGACGATAAGTGCTCTTTCGTATAGGCAACGAAAAAAGCGCGCGATCCCGCGGAGGCGACAAAAGCGCCCATGGCGCGCTAGTGTCGCGCGCAATGGCTGAAGAACGCGAAGATTCCCAGCGCGAGGAAAATCAATTCCGCGCGGCCCGGCTGAAGAAGCTCGACGAGCTGAGGAAACTCGGCGTCGATCCCTATCCGCGGGGCTTTGCGCGTACCGCTGCGGCGAAGGAGCTTGAGGCGCGCCATGCGGCGCTCGCCGCCGGTACCACGAGCGAGGATCGCGTGGCCGTCGCCGGCCGCATCCGCGCCATCCGCAACAACGGCCTCTTCATCGACCTTGTCGACGCCTCGGGCAAGATCCAGCTCTTCAATCACAAGGACTACCTCGCGCCGGAGAAGCTCGCGCTCGTGAAGCTTTTGGATCTCGGCGACGTGATCGGCGCCGAAGGCATGGTGCGGCGCACGCCGCGGGGCGAGCTCACCGTCAACATCAGCGACATCGTCGTGCTGGCGAAGGCGCTGCTGCCGCTGCCGGAGAAATTTCACGGGCTCGCCGACGTCGAGACGCGCTATCGCCAGCGCTATCTCGACCTCATCATGAGCGAGGAGAGTCGGCTCACGCTGCGCCGCCGCAGCGACGTCATCGCCTCGATGCGCCGCCGCCTCATCGCGCAAGGCTATCTCGAGGTCGAGACGCCGATGCTGCACTCGATCCCGGGCGGCGCCTCGGCCAAGCCGTTCGTCACGCACCACAACGCGCTCGACCTCGATCTCTATCTGCGCATCGCGCCCGAGCTGCATCTGAAGCGGCTCTTGGTAGGCGGACTTGCGGAGAAGATCTTCGAGATCAACCGCAATTTCCGCAACGAGGGTCTGTCGCCGCGGCACAATCCCGAGTTCACCTCGCTCGAGCTCTACGAGGCCTATGTCGATTACCGCGCGATGATGGATATCGCCGAGCGCCTCATCGCCGGCGCCGCCGAGGATGTTCTCGGGACCACGAGCATCACCTACGCGGGCCGCGCGATCGAATTGAAGCCGCCGTGGCCGCGCCACTCGATGGCGGAGCTCGTGCTCGGAGCGACCGGTATCGACTTCCTCGCGATCGAGAAGGATGTCGACGCGCGCGCCGAGGTGCGAAAGCTTGGTCACGAGCTGCCGGACAATGTCGGCTGGGGCTGGGCGCTCGAGGCGGCGTTCGCGGCGACGGTTGAAAGCGAGCTTGTGGGGCCTGTCCACGTCACGGGCTTCCCGCGCGAGATCTCGCCGCTCGCGAAGGGCGATCCCGCCGATCCGCGCCTCACCGAGCGGTTCGAGACTTACGTCAATGGCTGGGAGGTCGCGAACGCCTTCTCCGAGATAAACGATCCCTTGGATCAGCGCGCCCGCTTCGAGACGCAGATGCGCGCGCGCGAGCTCGGCGACGAGGAGGCGCAGCATCTCGATGAAGACTTCATCGCTGCGCTCGAATATGGCATGCCCCCCGCGGGCGGGCTCGGCATCGGCATCGACCGGCTCGTGATGCTGTTGACCGACAGCCCCTCGATCCGCGACGTCATCGCCTTTCCGACGATGCGGCCGCGCTCC